>Ga0247841_10008431_pt1 | contig 14846 bp, 15 predicted proteins | sample LaCruzMarch2015__2_FD_192410 | JGI IMG/M metagenome (GOLD analysis project Ga0247841, IMG submission 192410) | Freshwater microbial communities from meromictic Lake La Cruz, Castile-La Mancha, Spain - LaCruzMarch2015_18m | ecosystem: Environmental > Aquatic > Freshwater > Lake | place: Spain...
GAGGATGGGCGACGACACAGTCACCATTGACTCCGAAGGCTATCCAATCATCTCTGAAATACTTTGCACAGGCTGTGGCATCTGCCCGAAAAGATGCCCCATGGACTGCATCACCATCATCAACCTTGCAGGCGAGGCAGGCGCGCCGATTTACCAGTACGGGGAGAACACTTTCAGGCTTTATGGCATGCCCTTGCCGCAGAAAGGCGTTGTCGGGCTCATTGGCAAGAACGGCATTGGAAAATCCACTGCCATAAAGCTTCTTGCAGGGCATCTTCAGCCGAACTTTGCTGAGTTTGAGAAAAAGCACACGCACGAGGAGATAATGTCGCGCCTGTCGCCAGACCTCCAGAACTATTTCAGGTCAATTGGGGAGAAGAAAGTGAAAATTTCCTTGAAGCCGCAGGATGTGAACAAGCTCACTGAAATTTTCAGGGGCACTGCAGATGAGTTGCTCAAGCTAAGCGATGAACGCGGGGCAAAGCAGGAAGCGATTGAACACTTTGACCTCAAGGAGCTTCTGGGGAAAAGAATCTCAGTTCTTTCCGGCGGCGAGCTTCAGAGAGTGGCAATCGCAGTTGCATTTTGCAGGAGCGCGGATTTGTATTATTTCGACGAGCCTGCAGCCTACCTTGACATCAAGCAGAGGCTTGGCATGGCGCGCGCGCTCAAGCGCCTGTCAGAGGAGAAAAGCGTGATAGTTATTGAGCATGACTTGGCAATATTCGATTACTTGTCAGACTATGTGCATGTGTTGTTCGGAACTGAGAATGCATATGGAACAGTGTCGGGCGTGAAGGCTGCAAGAAGCGGGATAAATGAATACCTTGACGGCTATTTGAAGGACGAGAACACGCGCTTCAGGGATCATTCCATCACATTTTCCCTTACCTCTGCAACCGAGGCTGGAAGCAAGAACGTGAAGTTCACCTATCCTGCGCTTGAGAAAAAATTCGACCAGTTCGCATTCTCATCAGACGAAGGGATGGTGCGCGAGGGAGAGGTAATCGGCATATTGGGGGAAAACGCGATTGGAAAGTCGCTGTTCGTGAAGATGCTCTCGGGCGTGGAAAAGCCTGACAACTGCGAGCCCCCAGCAGGCATGAAAGTGTCCTACAAGCCCCAATACATTAAAGCCGAGGAAGGCGTGGAAGTGCGCGAACTTTTCATATCAAACAAGGTGGATGCGGTGTTTTTCGAGACTGCGAAGAGGAAACTGTCATTATCCCCGCTCATGGAGAAGAAGCTCACTGAGCTTTCTGGCGGAGAGCTTCAGAGGGTGGCATGCGCGCTTGCGCTTTGCAGGGAGGCGGATGTTTACCTCTTTGACGAGCCGTCAGCTTTCCTTGACATTGAGCAGAGGCTGGAGTTTGCGGACTTGCTGCAGGGGCTGATAACAGGCAGCAAGAAATGCGCTTTTGTAATAGACCATGACCTGGTGCTGCTTGATGCCATTTCCTCGCGCATGATGATGTTTGATGGCCTGCCTGGAAGGCAAGGGCATGCAACCGCGCCTTCTGGAAAGAGAGAGGGAATGAACGCATTCCTGAAAAACGCGGGAATAACACTTAGGCGCGACAAGGAGAGCAAGAGACCCCGCATCAACAAGCCAGGCTCTGCGCTTGACAGGGAGCAGACAGAGGCTGGCGAGCATTACTATTACGAAGGCTAGGCAAAAAGACAGTGTTTCTTCGAGCTGAAAAATCAGAGCTTCTTTACAGACAGGACTGAGTTCTGCGTCTTTGAAAGCACCACTTCATAGGAAACGGGATTGGTGGCGGACGACCAGGTAACCTTCCAGGCGCCAACCGCACCGTCGTAAGTGTCAAGGAAAAGCGCGTTTGCGCGTGCGTCCGAGTTGCCCTTTACAAACGCCGCCACATCGCTCGTGCCATTGTAGGTGTGCGACGCGATGATTGCCTCCTCTGGGAATGCCAGTATGCACGTAGCGGTGTCAAGGCACACCTTGCAGCCGCGCGTGATGTATTCTGGCGGCTGGGCGACAAAGTTCTTTGGCGGGTAGTCGTAGAAGACATGCATGCGCTCAGGGCAAGGAGTGGCAATGCCATTTGTCACGCGCGCCTTGAGCTGGTAATACGGCGAGCCGTCGGATGCGGTCGCAGGGATTATCTCCACCACCTCCCGCACGTCCGCGCCGGGGTATTTTTCCTTCAGGTCCTCGAGGAAAAAGCTTTTCGCGCTTTCCTCTGAAAGGACATAGGCTGGCTTTGAGAATACAAAGTACACTGCTGCAAATGCGATGATTGCGAGCAGGATTATGAGCGCCACTGTTTTCATGAGCCTATTTTCTCGCGTCAGATTTAATTAGCTATTGCTCAGGCGAGAAGAAAATGCGCTTGCTGATTAAGAAAAGAGGAGGGCCACGGCCGGGATTTGAACCCGGACTAAGGGATTTCCGCAGATTCCGAAAAATCCGCCACAGTCCCCCGTGACTACCAGGTTACACCACCGTGGCCACAACTTCCAGTTATCTTGAGAATTCATTATAAATCAGGCGCCTTGCACTTTCGCCAGGTTTGGCCAGATTTTTTCAAATTCTCTTGCCTTCTCCAGGTGTTTCTCGTTGTTCCAGCCAATCATCTGCATGTATTTGCGGAATTTCGCATACCCATATAGGCATATTTCATATGAATCCCGTTTTTTGTACAGCTTCGGAGCGAAACCGAGCCGCTTGAACAGGACAAAAACGTCTTTGGCAAGATAAGGAGATTTGGCTGACCAGCTTATGACAGGATAATATTTCACATAGCCATACCGCGATTTGAACTCCAGGCAGCCATCAGTATCCATCAGCCCTCTGAGAAATGCGCGCCAAATGCCTGCATTTGACACGCGCACGCTTTTTGGGATTCTTATTGCGTCTTTTTTGCCTGGCGGAATGCCCAGGGCGCCTGTCTTGAACAGCCACAGCTCCTTTGAATATATCTCAAAGCCGTATGATGTTTTATAATCCCTATTTTTTATGTCGATGTTGAACAGTGTTTTGTAGAGCCTTTTTAGGTGCTGGTCATAATATTTCCTTTCGTTGTTCCTATCGCCCTTCACCCGGAACTCTTTCTTCACATCGGACAAAAACCCGTCCCCAAGGTGGATGCCCATTTCCTCGGCTAGATTTTCGTCAAGAAATTTCGGAGGGATGAAATTTGTCTTTTTAGCCGCACGCAGTTCCATAAATTCAGCGAGATTCAGCTCTATTTTCGCCTCTTCTCTCGCCGGCACCTCGGGCAATTTTCGCCGCCCTTCCCCGAACCCGTACCCTTTCTTGCCGACTATTTTGTTTTCTGCAGTCTCGAATTCGGCGGTGAGATATTTTTCCCTGACATCGTCCATTTTCCATCCGCACAATCCGCACACATTCGCCACCACGGTGAATGGCAATGAAGAGTAGCCATAGTAATAGGAATGCAGCGTCCCGCTGTTGATATCCAGCTTGGCAGCTAGCTCTTTCCATTCCAGCCCAAGCTTCAGTTTGGCATCTTTCAGGAATTTCATCTGTTTGCCTTTCTGAAAGCTGATTCTGGCCGTTTCACATAACATTGTATAATGGTAGTGCGATAAAATTTATATTCGTTTCTGCCAGTATTATATAAGGAAAGCATGCAAGAGGATTCCATGCTCAAGCGGCTGTACACCATAAACTTCATAGACGCCTTCATTGTGGGCGCGATGACAGTGCTTGTGCCGCTTCTCATGCTGGACAGGGGAATAGACATTGCCACGATAGGCATAGTTTTCGCGCTTGCGCCGCTTGCAAAGGCAGTGGTGAGGCTTGCGGGCGCAGGCATGGCAGACATGCACGGGGACAGGGTGGTCTACATCTCCTCCTCGGTTTTCAATTTCCTCCAGTCGGTGGCATACATGGTGTCCACCACTGCAACAGGCTTTGCTGCTGGAAAATTTTTGGACGGCGCGCGAGAGTCCTTCCTTTGGTCGGTGGTGCGGCCAAGCCTCATGGCAGCAGCGCCTGAGAAAAAGCATTTCGCTTTCACTGACTTGCTCTCGGGCAGGTTTGCCTACAATGCAATCGGCAGCCTTGCAGTGGGCGCGCTTTTCGCATTCGGAGGCTATGAGCTTCCATTGGCTGTGATGGTGGCGCTTTCAACCTATGTTCTGTTCTCTTCGCTGAAGCTGAGGAATTTCCACAAGGCAGGCACGCATGCAAAATGGTCGGATTTCACTCCGTTTGGCAGGAGCAGGAAATTCTACGAAATCGCAGGCGCATTCGCGCTTGGAAGCGCGCTTTACAGCGTTGCGTTCTACATGCTCTTGCCCCTGTATCTCAACATGCAGGGCTTCACCATAGGCGAGATCGGCATCTTTTACGCAGGCTATTTCCTGATAATCGGAGCTGCGCTGCACTTCCTTTCGCACCACAGGATCGGCACTGCCAAATCCGCAATTGGCGGGGGGGCAATCTACTGCGTTGGGATAACTGGAGTGGTGATGGCTCCCCATGCGCTCATCCCGGTTTTCTTCCTGCTCATGGCATTTGGCGATGCAGGCCTGGCAATGCTTTGGGAGGAGCTGAACTACATTGGCGGCAAGGAAAGCCGCAAGCGCGCGACCGACCTGTCGCTCCTGGTCACTCCCAGCTTTTTCGGCGTGGTGGCGGCATCCGCAGTGTCAGGCGCGGCAGTTGCTGCGTTTGGGTTTGCGCCCATGTTTGCGCTCCTTGCCATCTCAGAAATCGGCTTTGCAGCATGGTGCATGCGGCTGTCCGGGATGAAGGGGTGAACTACCCACACCTAAAGGTGTGGGCTTCCTGTTTCATCGACGCCTTTCTCGAGACGTCTCCGCAGGCGTTACTTCCCGAAGTTCCCTCAGTAGCTCTTTTGAGTATGTTGCGTGCCGCGTTCAGGTCCCTGTCCATGTGGTTGCCGCACATCTGACAATCGTATGTCCTGACTGAAAGCGGCATGTCTTTCTTGTTTCCGCAGATGCAGCACATTTTTGTCGTATCCTTGGGATTGACAAACACTGTCTCGCAACCGGCACTTGCAGCCTTGTAGCGCAGCATGCCTGCCAATTCGCCCCAGCCTGCATCGTTTATCTGCTTGCCATAATTCTGTTCTGCAAGCTCCTGTATTTGCAGGTCTTCCAGGGCGATGAAGGAATATGAATTGACCCAATCATGGGAAAGCTTGTGCAGGAAGTCCACCCGGGTGTTCTTGAGCTTCTCATGCTCAATGGCAACCTGGCGCTTGGCTTCCTTCCTGTTCCGGCTGCCCTTCCTCTTTTTTGAGAGCCGCTTCTGTAGGAATGCTATCTTTTCCTCATGCTTCGAGACGTGCCTTGGGTTCTCTATGGTGTGTTCATCTGAAATGGTTGCCAGTGCCGTCAGGCCAAAGTCAATTCCAACCCTTGGCTTGCCGTTGGGCGCCTTGATTGCTGGTGTCTCATCCACAACAAAGCAGGCGAACCATTTTCCTGAAGCTTCCCTTTTGAGACTGAGCGTTTTGATTCTGCCCTTTATTTTCCTGTGCCGGACAACAGGGATTTCGCCGAAAGGGCTGACCTTGAGCTTTTGCTCAATGGAGAAGCCAGCCTGCGGATAGTGCAGGCTCCGCATCCTGTCTATTGCCTTGAAGCGGGGAAAGCCGACGTTTTTGCTCCCTGCCTTCCTGAGTTTGACATAGCGCCAGATGCCTGCCTCGACCCTGTGCGCAATCTCCTGTGCAGTCTGTGAAAACAAGCCTGAATTCTTGACCATCAGCTGCAGGGAGTTCCTTGTGGGGAACTTGTCGAAATTCCTATAGGTCTCTTTGCTGTGCTCAAGCAAATCGTTCCAGAGGTTCTTTGCCAACCATAGGTGCTGCATGAGAAGGCTTTCCTGCGTCTTTGATGGGTATAACCGGAATCGATAGGCTTTCATGGATAGCAGACAGAAGGGGAGCATAAAAAGGTGAGCAGGGTAGGATGCCGGTGGTGCCAGTGGCTTTTTCAGAGGAAAACCCATGGAAAACTGTGCCCGCTGGATTTAGCGGGCACTTGGGCTACATCTTAAATAATGGAACAGCGCTAAATGCTAGCACATCCGTGATAAGACGCAGGTTTGCTGATGCTGGCTTGCCAGCGATGATTTCAATCTGGAGCTTTGAGGTGTGCATAACTAGTGAAAGATGTAGGAAGCTATATAAATTGGGCCAACCATATTAACAGTTACGCCTTTTGCAGAACCTTTTCTGCCAGAGAATTTGATCTAACAGAAGGGATTTGCTGCAGTGGGCAAATGGGAGTGAAAGCATGACAGCCGAAACAAAAACCGAAATAATGAATGCGTGGCACAGCTACCTTTCAAACATGCAAAGGCGCCACAAGAAGAACGAGGGCAGCACTGCACAGGACGAGGACTACCGCCTTGCCTTCAAGGAGGGGATAATCAACCATGATTCCCTATCCAAGAAGGAAAAAGTCGAACTTCTCTCCTACATGGGAATGGCCTGAATTGCTTCTTTGTTTTGTAATTGATTCGCGCGCTTAGGCGCAGGTTTTCAAAAGCAGCGCAAGCCATATTCAAGCTGCAAAAAGTCCCAAGAGCCGCGATTTGTTGCAAATGGCAGGAGGGCATTATAAACCCACGATTGGAATGTTGGTGCGGTGATATCAATGGCAGCTAAGAAGAAAGTGAAAGCAAAGTCAAAGGGAAAGAAGAAGAGATAATGAATTCTGGGCGGCTCCGCCGCCATTTCTATTTTTTTGGCATCAGAGTCAAGTCAAGGCATATAGATGATGGCATCAGTAGCATCCTCGATACTCCGCTGCCTTATCGACGAGCCGCGCACATTTCCCATGAAATCATCCTGTCTTTTTCATGAATATCTTGCCGTCCTTTCTGACCTCAAATATCTCTCCGCTTGACCGCAATTCCAGGACCGCCTTATCAAATTCAGCGTCCTGAACCCCCCTCGTTTTGACAAGTTCCTTTATCTCGTCCTTGGAGAAGTTCTCGCCACTATCGGAAATGATGTTGTATAACAGCCGGGCCTTCCCGCTCATCCCGGCAATCGATGCCTTGAGTATCGCGGTCTGCTCCCCTATTTCATTTGCGGCCTCCTTGTTCAATTCAAATATCAGTTCTGCCGCGTCACTCACATTGTTGTTGGAGACGGCCGGGTTGCCGTCTATTTTTGCCAGGCTTTCCGCCAAGTCGATGACGGCGGTTGGAATCTTGAGGTCCGAGTGGAACTCGTCATAGAACCTCTGCTTGAGTTCTTTTTCCTTCGATGCCGCCTCTTCGCCCACAGTCTCGGATGAGCTTACCCTGCCTATCCTGGCCCGCATAAGCAGCATGTCGATTGAATTGCAATCGGTCGGCCACATTAGCTTCTCATCAAGGTAAAGAGAGGAGTGGGAATACTTCAGGATTTCCAAGACGCGGGTGTCCCCTTTTACATTGGGGACTTTTTGCACCAGTTCGCGGTTGACCTTGTAGCTGAGGAAATTGCGGGGGTCATTCGACACTCCGCTCCATACGCTCTGAGGGGTGCCGCTGAGGAACGATGGAATGTTCGGGCTGAAGACATTTCTTGTGGCGGTGGGAAACCAGCTGCGGTTTATCGATTTGACCAGACTGTCAAGGTCTTTCGAGCTGAATTTGCCCGAGTACATCATATTCGATGGCAGCAATATCGAAGTCCCAACCCCGCCCTTGGTCAGGCGCTTTTCCTGTGCGCCTACAAGCGCCAAAAGTATGGCTTTCTGCTTCTCTTCCCGGTTGGTGATGGCTTGGCTCGGGAACAGCGTCAGCACATCGTCAAGATTCTGGACAGGAAGATCCATGAATTGCCTGTCGGACGAAAAATCATATGACGGCTCAGATAGGGAGATATCCGTCACAAGAATGTATCTGTTTTGTCGTTTATCCGTAGCCACGAACCCATCAACCTTGCAGTATGAATGGAGAAATCTGGTGTAGGAAAGGCGCCTGTCAACGGCAAGAGGGATGTTGAATGACCCGTCCGTATTCGTAAGCCGCAGGTAATTGGCAAACTCGGCCCCAGTTTTCTTTTCAAAGGCGGCTGTCCTGGTTGTCGGCAGCGGCTCCCGTTCAAAATGAAGCCAATCAAGGTAGCCCTCACATGAGGTTTTTTGGAAATCCCCTTTCAGAAGGGAAGCCGCCATCTTCTCCATTTCCTTATAGAAATAGTTTATCGCAATCTTTGGAAGCCCCTCTGGGTCAAAATAAGACTGCTTGCGCCAAGCCAATTCTATGAAAGCGCCGTACATGCTCACACTTGACACCTCGGGCAGGTTTGATGATGTTCCAGTTATTAAAACGCGCACCTTACGGCGTTCAACCAGTCATTTCAACTGGTCGGCTGGCTTGAATTCGGCGCCATATTCTATATCTGGTTTTGTAATGAAAATCCGTTCGTAGCACTTATTCTCCGCCTTCCGCTTCGCTTGCGTTTTCCTGAGCCGTTCCTCCGGCAGGGTCTTTTCCATATGCTCCATGGCTTTGTCCGCATGCTCCCTAATCAATTTCTGGGCCTTGTCCGTGATGTACATCAGCCGCCTATAGGCTCGCCTGTACTTGTCCGGGTCTTTATTTGCCGCATCCGCCAGCTTGCTTGTTTCCTGCCGGGCAGCCTCGAACTTGCTTTCAACATACTCAAGCGCAATTAGGTGATAATACGCCCAGTCAATTTCCTTGATGGATTCCTTGCAGGTTTCATTTTCGCCATCGCCCATGCCATCACCTATCCAAATCTTCGCCCTCCTCACTATAAACAAGGCCCATGAGGTGGGCATTGAAGTTTTTGACCACGTCCGAATCGTCCGTGGTGACGAGTTTCCAGGAGGGATTCTCATTTTCATCGAATTCCTTTACGAAAAGCTCCCCTTTGTCAGTATATCTGAACAGCGTCAAGTGTTCGCCAAGTGCACGGCTTTTGTAATAGGTCGTTTCGTCTGTCTTGAAATAGATGGCTTTCGTCCCGTCCCTGTATTTGTAGCCGAATCTTTCAATAAAGCCGTGCTTCAGGAGAGTATCCGCAATTTTTCTGACGAATGGGATATTCCAATAATCCGGGCAATATATGCAGAAAACGTGCGCTTTCCCATCATCGTTGCCCCCCGAAGCCTTGAAAGAGCCAGTAAGTTGCATGCTTGCCGCGAGCTTGGCAAGCTCCCTGAAAGTCTCAACGAAAATCTCGTCTGGCACAAACAAGAGCCACTTGCCGTAGTTGTTGTAGTTTTTCTCTTTAATCTCCGGATGGTTTGAGAAGGAGACATAATTCCAAACCGGATCGCTGGGCACAACCAGGTCAATGTCAGTATTTGCCTGAATGATGGAACTCCCATCCCATCGGGGCTTTATTTTTCGCATTCAACCGCCTACAGCGTCATTTCTTCATCACATTTGGGCATCTTGCACTTTATCCCAAGTTCTTCGTATTTGCCAGGATGTTCGGTATGTATCGGCATGAGGGTCTTTGCTTTGACGGTGTTTATCACCTTGAGCAAATCCGGCTGTGGCGCATGCCCAGACGCATGGATTTGGTGCCTTGGCAAACCCAGCAACTCAAGCCAGTTGTTGCAGCGCCTCTCGTCGAAAGCCATCTCCTCGTTGAAGGCTTCGCTCATGGAGTGGATGTAAGAGCTGCCGGCGTCAGGCTTGATGTCCAGCATATCCAGCATGTCAAAATATCCGAAGCAGGCTATGATTTCGCCCTGATGAGTACGAACGTAATCCGCGCGCGCAACGTTCGGAGCGTTCAGCATGGACTTTTTCCACTGTTCAGTATAGTCAGACTCGTCATAGGTGCCTGAGCCGCACTTTTCCTGGTAAAGGAGTATGTTTGCGTCGTTTATGTCCGGCAGGGCGGGAATTACCGATTTGAGGACTTGAATATAGCGCGCAGTGCGGAATGGAATGAGAAGCTTCCTGCCTGCCGCCTTGGCGCACTCGTAGAAGGTAAGGAAGCGAGTGGTATCCTTCCAGGAGAAATCCGCAAACACGATGTTTTTGGTTTCCTCGATGACTTTGGCTGAGTTTGCCTTGACGTAAGGCTCACCGTGGTTCTCAATAGACGTTATCCTTGTGCCCTCGCAAAGGAACAGCTCGGGCTTGGCTATGGCGGCATGCTCCGCAAATTCCTGCGTCAGGTGCCCCATTATGCCATGCATTCGCAGGTCTCCCGAATAGACAACTGCACCCTCAGAGCAGTGGATAATAAAGGCGCACGCCCCTGGCACTGAGTGGTCTACGGGCAATGGCTCGATTTCCAGCGGGCCAATCTTGAACTTCTTGCTTACAGCCTCGATTTTCCTTTTGATGGGTGGTTTCTTGTAGTCCTTGCGCAGGAGAGGGCGCGGCTTGTAGTTGGTTATCTCGTTTTCAAGTTCTCTCTGCCCCACTTCCTGCACTGTTTCCATGACTTTCTGAGTGGTTGGAGTGCAGTAAACGGTTATGTCGTTGTCAAGGAATGAAATGTAGGCTGCGTGGTCAAAGTGGGCGTGCGATAGCAACACGCCTTGAACTGCCGTTTCCTTGTGGACTGGCGCGCCCGCAAACTCCAGCAAATCTGGCCGGTAGATGCCCTCGATGTCTGGCAGCAAGCCAGTTTTCCAGAAGGTTTCGATACCGCGCGATGATGTTGGTTTCAGGTACTCCTCAAAGTACCTGCCCCACACCCCAAAGCTTTTCCCAAAGTCAAGGAAGATTTTCGTGTCCTGATCCTCAAGAAGTATCTTGTTGCCGCCGATTTCGTTCACGCCGCCGTAGAAAGCAAGTTTAACCATAGCCACACCTATTCTATCTCTTTAACAACCCCTGCAAGCAATTCAAACTTCTCGATGCTATAATCTGCAATGTCCATCTCTTCCGTGTAGCCAATGCACCCGTATTTTGCAAGGCATGTATGCAAACCAGCCTTTTTCGCGCCTATTACGTCTCTTTCAGGGTTGTCCCCCACGAACAGCGCCTCTTCCGGCTTGACTTTGAGGAGGTAGAGCGCAAGCTCAAACGGCTTCAGGGAAGGCTTATGCTCCAAAGTATCGTTGTAAGTTACTACTGGATAGAAAAAGCCGTCCAAACCGGCAAGAATGAGCCTCTGCCATGCTTTTTCGCGCGGAGCGTCTGTGACTATGCCGAGCTTGTACCTGCGCTTGAGCGAAGTCAAGACTTGAATCACTTTCGGGCGCGGCTTGATGCACTCGTACTTCTTCTTTGTATATGCGATAACTGCCGCCTGCCGCGCGCGCTCAAGCTCGTGCTGCGTCAATTCCAGACCATACAAAACGTCGCCGAATGTCCGCTGATATTCGATGCCCTTTTCCTCGTAGATTTTGAAGATGCGCTCGTAAAGCTCCTTTTCAGATATCGGGATGCCTGCCTTTTTCATCGCCTTCGCGGCAGCGTGCGCAGTTTCGCGCTTGAAGCCCGAGAAATCGAGCAACGTGTTGTCCAAATCGAACAGAATTGCCTTAAGCATACCCCCACCATCGTCATTTTCTTTTCTTTCCATATAAGGCATTGCGTTGCGGCATGGCTTTGCCTTGAAAAATCGCCTGCACCTGCGCGTCAAATCTGTCGTAAATCCCAAGAATCGGGCGATAAAGCAGGCATACTATGGAAAAGACCGCCAGCGCGGCAATGCCCCACTGATTGAAGAAAGCGAGCGCGGGCATTGCGCAGATGCCATATGGCTGCCCGGTCGGATTGTCTGTTCCGCAAAGGATATTGCCATAAACGTCATTCAGAAGAATGGCGCAGATGAGCAGCCAGTATGCCTTGTTCTCGATTTTCAGCCGTTCCTTAACGTAAAGTGCAAGCAAAGTGAGAACTGCCATGCCTACAAAAGGGCCGCCGAAATAGACCAAAGGCGAACCGTTGACATTTTCGGAGCGCACCTGTTGCGGCACCGGGATCTCAAGCACGCCCGGATAAAGCGGAATCATCCGTGTGTTGCTGATGCTGCAGCTTACAGGCAGGTTCCAAATCACGCCCGTTAGGTGGCAGCCTGCCAGATGTCCTGCCTCATGCACTACGTGCTGCACGGCAACAAGCGCGGACACCAGGATAATTGCCACGAAAAGTGTGCCAAGTACTGCTGCGAACTGGCGCGCGCCCTCGCGCACAAGAAGAACAGCACGCAGAACGTCATTATTTTTCACCGTTTCGCCCCTCCCGCACTTATTTCTTCTGCCAGCGCAGCATCAAACAGCGCGAACGCCTCGTTCATCGGCTTTTCAGGGCACATTTTTGCCAAATCGTCATTCCTCCTCAGGATGAAGTCATCCGCCATGCCTTGCAGGGCAGGGTATGCGTTGTCAGCCAGCTCCCGCCGCCTCCTTTCCAGCTTGAACGGGTAAGTTAAGACCATCCCAAGCGTGGCTCCTTCTGCTTTGGCTGCTACAGCCGCAATCGGGGCAATGGCAGTGCCGGTAATGCCGCCCAGGCCCGCAAATAGAAGCACTTTCTTGGCTCCTTTTACCGCCTCCCGGACGCGCCTTTCCGCTTCCGCGCGCTCTTCGGCTGAAACCGGCACGCGATGGTAGCCGGGCTTGTCCTTTTTCCCAAGCAGGGCAAAGTTCAGCACATCTTCGCCCCGCACTAGCAGCTCGTCTTCAAAACGGCTTATGCAGAGCGTTTTTGAGCCCTTTATGCCTATTTTCCTCAGGCGCGAGATAGTGTTGATGCCGCAGCCGCCGAGGCCAACAAAAACGGCATCTGTGTAATCGTGGGCGAGATTCTGGTTCATTTCGTCCGTCATGTCACCACCTTCTCCTTGTCCTTCTTACCGCCGGAACTTCAGCGACAACGCGGTTGTACGAGCGCCCGACAGGCCGTATTGTCACCCGTCTGCCCCCAATCTTGTGCTGGAGCTGCCTTTTTGCGGCACCATAGCCCCGTTCGCCCCTTTCAGGCGTGTTTATGCCGGCAATCCGAACATACTGGGAGCCCCCAACGCGCCGCCTGACCACAAACGTATCTCCGTCGACCACCCGGCTCACTGTCCTTCTGCATTCCCTTTGCATGTTTCCACCTCCTAGCTATTTACTATAGTTTTTTCCTTAACAATTAAATAGCTTTGCCCACAATATACTTTTTATATGTTTCCGGAGAATTCCGCACCTGTGGGAGATACTAACCTGATCGCCACGTTCTACTCTTTCGAGCCGTTCGTGGCAGCGGCGCACGCCTATTCGCCTAGCAGAATCCAGCTCATAATCGCCAAGGATTCGGTGAAGAACATCGAAAAGCACATCGCCAAGGTCCACGAGCTGTACGGCAAGGTGGCGGAAATAAAGGAAATCGAAGTCAACCAGTCCGACATCCTTGCGGTCGCCAAGAAGACAGTGGAGCTTCTTGAGAAGAACAGCGGGAAGAACATCGTGAACGTGTCGGGCGGCTGGAAGCTGATGGCGCAAGGGGTGCTTTACGGCTGCTATGCCCGACCCAGGCTTGTGGATAAGATAGTCTGCAACGAGCTTCCAGACATCAACAAGCTCGTGGAGCTACCAAAGCTGACTTTTGGCCTTACGCAGGCGAAACGCGAGCTTCTGGGCGAAATAGAGGGACGGAACCGCAAATCAATAGCAGAAATAGCCAGAAAACTTGGCAAAACGCCAGGGATGCTTTACCAGCACCTCAAGGAGCTGCGCGACAATGGGTATGTGGATGGAAAGTTCGAGATAACGCTTGCGGGAAAGATAGCAGTGCTATGATTGTGGTTTTGATGGATTCAAAAAAGCTAAAGGATCTTAAAAACAAATTGACGGACATCAGCAAAAGAAATAGGAGCATTACCCTAAGACGCTGTTTCAAGAGAAGCCACTACGACCTATCCGGTCTGTCAAAAGTGGGGGCGGGCTTATCAGAAAAAGTTCTCTCAAACTTGATATTCCAGAAATCAGCCTCAGCCCTTGATCTGCAAACTACAAAAAACCTCGAAACCAAAGAGCTGTATTTGCTTAAAACCTTAAAGCGTGATTCAGATTTTATCGAAAAAGAAACAGGCAATTATGATATATATCTGGGCTGGCCATTTATTGAAGGAACTTTTAAGGACAAAACTTATTTTAGATGCCCATTATTCTTGATGCCCGTCCGACTCGAGATAGACTTTGAAAAAGAGCATTTTCGATTTCTTTATGATGAAACTCGTCCGCCTTCACTTAACAAAGCATTTTTGCTGGCGTTCCAAAAATTCAACGAAACGCCAATAAAACACGACTTGCTGGAAGACATAGACGAGCTTCCTTGGGCAAAAGAGCAGAATAATCTAGCAAAAATCGCAGAGCACATTGTCAAGTTTTATCAGGAAAGCGGCATATTAATTGATGCAAACTCAATCTCAAAACTAGAAAAATTGGACGAAATCCAGCCCCATTCGAAAGACGATGAAAAAGAGCCCATCGTGCCATTCAGATTAATCTCGCACGCGGTTATAGGCCAGTTTCCACAAGCAGTCAGCAGCCTCTTGGCGGATTACGATTCGCTCATAAAAAGACCCCCGGAAGAGGGAAAGCTGAGCGAACTGCTTAGAAAAGAAAACGAATCAACAGTCAATCCCAACGAATACTCCGATAAACAGATGCTGGAATCCGACAACTATTTCATCTGCCCTACCGACCTCAGCCAAGAGCACATACTGCAGGAAAATAGGAAAGGCAAGGATCTGGTGGTGTGGGGCCCGCCTGGAACTGGCAAATCCCAAGTTATTGCAAATCTAGTTGCCGACCGGGTTGCAAGGGGGGAACGCGTTCTCGTCGTTTGCGAAAAAAGGGCAGCGCTTGACGTAGTTTATAGGCGCCTGCAAAAAGAAGGGCTGGCATCATTATTGGCACTGGTGCACAGCATCGAATCAGACAGAGACGCG
>Ga0247841_10008432_pt1 | contig 14846 bp, 21 predicted proteins | sample LaCruzMarch2015__2_FD_192410 | JGI IMG/M metagenome (GOLD analysis project Ga0247841, IMG submission 192410) | Freshwater microbial communities from meromictic Lake La Cruz, Castile-La Mancha, Spain - LaCruzMarch2015_18m | ecosystem: Environmental > Aquatic > Freshwater > Lake | place: Spain...
GTGGGACCACTAGATCTTATTTGCAAGATTGTGGTAGTTGTACTTTGGGATGGGTGTGTGGTGATTGGAGTGAGTGTATTGGTTTAAAACAGCAGAGAAGTTGTGTTAATGGTTGTTCAGATCAATCTAATAAACCTGAAACAATTAGGGATTGTAGGGCAAATTGTAGTGAAGATTGGAATTGTAGTTGGTCTTCTTGTATTAATGGATTTTATACTCCAAGTTGTGCTGATAAAAACAATTGTGGCAGTGATTCAAAGAAGCCTGAAAAAATAGCCTGCAATGAATCTGATGATAAGTGTACCCCAGACATTCATTGTAATTCGTGGACTAATTGCGAAGTTGATTATAATTTTAGAGATCTTTTGGGAAATGTCAGTGCTATTGGTGGAAAGCAGTCAAGAGTTTGCAGTGATTCTAGTGATTGTTTATATAGTAGTTTAGATGTTAAGGGTTGTTCTGTAAAAATTGGAGTTTATGCAAAGGCAAGAAGGATTTGTGGTGAAAATTATATTGAGATTTATAGGAAAGATACTAATGAATTTGTGTCTTTAATGAAAGATAGTAGTGATAAAAAAATACCTTCTTTAGATATAGACTTTTTAACTGGGAATTCTCAGAAGGTAATTAGTTGTGATGGTTGTGAGAATAAGATTAGGGATGGGGATGAGACCGGGGTTGACTGTGGTGGAAAGTGTGGAGCTTGTGTTGAAACTCCATATATGCCTACGAAGAACTTCTGGTGGTTGATTTTATTATTGATAATTATTTGGTTAACTTTGTTTTATTATTTTATAAGAGAAATTAGACGACAGTAAATAATTTATCATCAGTTACATTGAATATTTCAAGTCTTACTCCTGAATCTATCCAGCCGTGTGAATAATTTAGGGCAGCGAAACAGTTTATCCAATTTCCTTTATCAAAGAAGTGATGTGCATCTGAAACGTAATTTTCAGCCATTGAGATTATTTCTTTTGCTTCTTTTTCTTTGCCTTTAATGATATGTTTTTTTATTTCTTTTAGAGCTGTTTCTGTGAGATTGAAATATTTGTTTATTTTTTCTTTTGTTATTTTATTATTTGTTTTCATTGTCTTTGTTCTAGTAGTGAGTAGGGTGTTTGCTTTTTTAGTATGAATCTGGAGCCTATTAGACCAGAGATAACTGCATTTACTGAAAAATCATTTAGTTGTGCTCTAAAAACTCCTTCAATTAGAGGTATTTTTGCTTCTTTTGCAATATCTTCAAGTGTTTTTTTTATTTCTTCTGGGGTTAGGGTTATTTTTGTAAATTGTTTTTGACCAGAACGAATAATTATTATGCTTTGATTTGGACCAGGGCATTCTATTGAGCTAATTGTTTTATCTTGAAGTAGGGGGTCTATTTTTGGATACTTTGCTGGTTGAACTGGTGTGTTTTTTGGTGCTTGTATTGTTCTATTTGTTTGTGTGATTGAGGGATACATTTGTCTTAGTGGGCTTATTGGAGCTCTTGGCATAGCTCTTCTTACTAAGACTGGTTTTGTGAATTCTATTTCTCTTTTGTCTAGTTTGTTCTGAGTTATTTTTTCACTTATTTTTGGAATTAGATCAGAATTAATTACTTGTTTTTTTTCGTTTTGGACATTTAGTTGTTTTAGTGATTTTAGAACTGTGATTGTAAATGCATCTACAAAACTTGATCTAGATTTCATATTCTTGGTAGGGGTCGTGATGTTGGTCTTTCTGGGGGCGATGGTAGTTTAATGGTTTCTTCTTTGCCTCTGAGGTTTTCTTCCATTAGGACCAATCCTTTTGCAATAGTTTTATTTTGCTCAAGTAGGGAGTCTATTTTATCTAACATGTCTTTATTGCTTTCTGGATTTTGTGTTTGTCCTTGTCCTGAAACGAAACTTCTTGCAGAGATTTCAAAAATTTGAAGGAGTCGTGATATTTGGTCTGATAGGGATTCAAATTTTATTGATAGATTGGTCATTGCTCTTTGAAGTCCTACAAAATTCTCAATTAGAATTTCTTGCATTTCTTTTGAAGACATTTTTTTAGAATGATTTGCTGTTATTGGATTTTGCCTCTTTTGGTCCATATTTATGTGAAGATTAGTTAATTTATAAATATTCCTCTTTAGTGATAATATTTGATTTTGCGTTTTGTGTTATTAATATTTTAGGGGTGTTTGTGGGGTTATTTGTTTGAGGGTGGGTTTTAGTAGTCTATATCTTCTGCATCTTCTTCTATGTCTTCTTGGTTTATTGTATCTTCTACTTCTTCTTCCACTGGTTCTCTGTAGTCTTCATCAAAATCTATCATTTTTATTGAAAAGAATTATTTTATTTAAGTGTTTGAAGTCTTAGATTATACAAATTGGGTTTGATTGATTAGGTTTAAAAATCACCCATATGTAGGTATTTTATTGGAGCTATAGTACAATGGCTAGTATGGCCGCCTCCAGAGCGGCTGATGGGGGTTCGAATCCTCCTAGCTCCATTTATTTTTTAAGTGTTCTTCTTGGGTGAGCTAATTTTGTTCTTTGTACTATATTTCTTCTGGTGCTTGTGCCCCATCTTTTTCGTGGAGATTTGCAGGCATTTTTCATTTCTATGAAATCGCGGTATTCTCTTGGGGTTGTGTAGCCATTGAAATCAAAACTAATTACTTCGTAGGTTTCTAGTTGGTCTAGTCTATCTAGAAGTTGTTCGTATTTTTTAGATATGCTAGCTTCTGAGTAGATTGTGAATTTGTGTTTTTCATCATTTTCTTGCCATTGGGCAATCATGTTACCTAGTTCGTCTAGTGCAACTCTCACCTCTATTGATGTTTCGCTCATAATTTTTTCTAATTTGTTTAAGATATAAATCTATGCAATAGGGAATTTGGGATATTTTGTGAGTTAGACTAGACTTGTAAATTTTAAATCTTTACCCCGTCCAAAAAGTTTTACTCTTCCAATTTTTGATTTTAGCTTTGATAGATTAATGAAGAGCAAAACTTTTTCCCACCCTCCCGCGGACGAGGAATTAATTAATTGTTATGATTATACTCGTTCTTTCACATTCGTTCACTCTCTATGACGCTAGGTAGAAGTTATTTTAAGTTTTGTGGGAGTTTTCTATGTTTGTTGGTTTGGTCGTGCATGGAAAAATTTTAACAAAGGTGTTGAAATGAACGAATGTAATGAGAGAATGATAGAGTCTTGAGGAGATAATTACTTCTTAGATTGACTTAATATTATTTTAGAAGTTTTAGTAAAGCTTCTTTGGCGGTTTTATAGTCAGCTCTTCTTTGGGAGAGTTTCATTACTTCTCCGATAAGGAAATTGAGTGCTTCTTGTTTGCCTGCTTTGAAATCATCTGCTGATTTTTTATTGTTTTCTATTGCTTGTTTGCAAAAATTATCTATTTCGCTTGAATCAGAGATTTTTGTAAAAGTATGGAGTTTTGATTTTATTGAGTAGGATTTTGGAATAAATTCATTCATTATTTGTTTTGCTTTTAGTTCTGTGATTTGTTTTTGGTCTACCGTTTGAATTAGTTCTGCAAGGTGTTCTGGTTTGATTTCTACTTCGTCTAGTGTTTTTTTATTGTAGTTTAGGATTCTTAGAAGTTCAATTGTAATCCATGAGATATATTTTTTTGCATCCACCTGTTGTGCTATTGCTTCGAAGAATTCAACTAGTTCTAGATTTTTTGTTAGTATTTTTGCATTTTCTGGGTCTATTTTGTATTTATTAAGAAGTTTTTCTAGTTTTTTCTCTGGCATTTCTGGAAGCTTCATTTGAATTTGTCTTATTTGTTTTTCATCTAGTTTTACAACTGGTAGGTCTGGGTCTGGAATAAATCTGTAGTCTTCTCCTGATTCTTTGTCTCTCATTTTTATTGTTACGCCTTTTTGTTCATTGAAAGAAAGTGTTTCTCTTTTTTGCTCTATTCCTTTTTGGTGGTTTTCTATTTGTCTTTTTACTTCGTATTCAATTGCTTTTTGGATATTTTCAATTGAGTTTATGTTTTTTATTTCAACTCTTTCGCCGTAGGTGGAGACATTGGTATCAACTTTTATTCCTGCACCTGGTTTAATTGTTTTAAGATAAGATAGAGAATGAACTAGAGAGTTGAGCCATTCTACAACTTGATGTGAATTCGAGAAGTCTGGCTCTGTTACAATTTCTATTAGAGGTAAGCCAGAACGATTGTAGTCTATTTTTCCTGTTTCTGGGTCCCATCTTGCTGGGTCTTCTTCTAGATGGCATTCTGTTATTCTTATTGATTTGAATTTTCCTGCTATGGCACATGGAGTTATGTTTGCTCCTGAGATTGTGTTTTGATAGCCTTTTGGAATATCTGGCCAGCTGTAGTGTTTTCTTTGCCAGACAAGTGGCTTGTCGTGGTTTATTTTACATTCTAGGACTAGTGCAATTTTAATTAGTTGCTCCATTGCTTTTTTATTTGGAAGCATTGGTTTGCATCCTGGTTGACCTGTGCAAATTGGGCAGATGTGAGAATTTGGTTTTTCACCTTTTTCAGAAACTGCTTTACATTTACAGAATAGTTTTTCTGTTGTGTTTAGATAGCCGTGAATCTCAAGACCTATTTTAATTGGATGTGATTCTTGGGATTTTATTTCTTTTTTCTCTTTTATTTTGTTTTCTGTTTTCTTATTCATGTTTATTGAAGTTTTAATGGGTTTTTATTTGTTATGATTAGTAGTTATAAAGATTTATAACTTATTGGAATATGGATTTTGATGGAATTAATAGAACAAATAACTAATAGGGCAAAAGAGCTTTTTGATGATTCAAAAGGAAGTCATGATTGGGAGCATACTCTGAGGGTTTATGGTTTATGTTTGCATATTGGTGAAAAAGAGGGTGCGGATATGGAAATTTTGAAGATTGCTACAATACTCCATGATATTGGAAGGGCATGTCAAGATAAGGCACACGGAGAAGTTTGTCATGCAGAAAAGGGTGCAGAATTAGCTGAGGGGATTTTGTTGGAGTTTGGTTTAGACAGAGAGAAGATTGATAGAATTGTTCATTGCATTAGGACCCATAGATTTAGAGGAAGTAATATTCCTGTTTCTAAAGAGGCTAAGATACTTTTTGATTCTGATAAACTGGATTCTATTGGTGCAGTTGGAATTGGAAGGGCTTTTTTGTTTGCAGGTGAAGTTGGTGCTAAGCTGCATAATAAGAATGCTGATTTAAGTAAAAGTGCAGAATATACTAAAGAAGATACTGCTTATAGGGAATATCTTGTAAAATTAAGAACAATTAGGGATAAGATTTTTACTAATGAGGGTAAAAGGATTGCAGAAGAGAGGCATGATTTTATGGTTGAATTTTTTGATAGGTTGAATAGGGAAGTTGATGGTGTTCTGTAGACTAGATAAGCTTTTAAAATCAAATTATTTTTGTTTTTTATGGCAAAGATAAATTATAAGAAAATTGGAATGACTATTGTAGCTAGCGCAGCTGTTTATGCTGCTTCAGAGGGATTGGTTTTGGGTATGGATGTTGGGGCATTGAGAAAAGAGGTTGGGGGATTGATTAGAATGGTTATGAAAGTTGCCCCTGCAGCTATTAGTTCAGCTACTCAGTCAACTAGGGATGCAAGTAAGTCTGATAGAGATAGGTTTCATAGAAATGGTAATGGTTATATTGATTTATTTGCAAATAATTATTCTGGCAGAAATATGAGGGGTCCTCAAACTAGTTCGCTAGGTTTTATGAGACATGGGTCTCATCCGTGTTATAGGGGTTAGCTTTTTATAGTTGTTTTTTCTTTTGGTTTTATGAAAATAAAAGAATTAAATATTGGGGATAAGGTTAAGCTTCAGACAAAAGAGAGAGATTGGACTGGGTTTGCTTTGGAGAGTTATGATTCTGAGATTGTTTTATTGAAGCTTGATTCTGGTTATAATGTTGGAATTAGAGAAGAGGATATAATTAATGTTAGTGTTTTGGAAAAAGTTAAAGTTAAGGAGAAGCAAAAAGCTGTTTTGAAAGAAGATAGGAATTTATTGAATGTTGCTATGATTATTACTGGGGGGACAATTTCTGCAAGACTTGACCCAAAGACGGGTGGGGTAATTTGGACAGATGCTGAAGAGATTTTGAATATAACACCTGAAATAAGAAAAATTTGTAATATTGTTAGAATTGAAGAGCCATTTAAGATGGCTTCTGAGGATATGGCATTTAAGGATTGGAAGATATTGGCTGAAACTTGTGAGAAGTTGTTGAATGATGATTCTATAGCTGGAGTTATTATTACTCACGGAACTGATTTTTTACATTATTCTGCTTCTGCTCTTTCGTTTATGCTTGGAAAATTGAATAAGCCAGTTGTATTAACTTATTCGCAGAGAAGTATTGATAGGGGAAGTACTGATGCTGCATTAAATCTTCTTTGTGCTGCAAAATATGCTGTTTCTGATATTGCAGAAGTTGCTGTTGTTGGTCATAAAGATTTGAATGATAAATATTGTTTAGCTATGCCTGGAACTAAAGTTAGAAAACTTCATACATCTAGAAGGGATGCTTTTAAGATTGTTAATTCTGAGGCTTTTGCAGAAATTTCTACGAGTGAGTTTAAGATTTTGAGAGGATTTAATGCTAGAAATAAAAATAAGATTAAGGCAGATGTTGTTGTGAATGACAATGTTGCCATGGTTAAGGTTTATCCTGGACAGGATCCTGGAATATTGGATTATTTAGCTAAAGAAGGATATAAGGGAATTATTTTAGAGGTTGCTGGGCTTGGGCATGTTCCTCATGAAAAAGCTAAATTTAATTGGTTGCCTAAGGTGAAAAAAGTAATTGAATCTGGTGTTGTTATTTGTGCAACTGCTCAGACTATTTTTGGTGAGCTTAATCCTAAAGTTTATTCTCCTGGAAGAGATTTTGAAAAAACAGGTGTGATATTTTTGAAAGACATGCTTGGTGAAAGTGCTTTTACTAAACTTGGATGGGTTTTGGGTCATAAAGAATGGGTGAAAGATAAAAAAGTTGGTGAGAAGATGTTGGAGAATTTTGTTGGGGAGTTTAATGAGAGATTGGGATTTGAGAGTTAGTTATCTAAAGGTCATTCTATTTAGTCTTTCATCCTTTATTCTTTGTTGGTAATCTTTAGTTTCTTTTTCTCCGCTTAGTGACTTCGCGCCATAAACAATCCTATCTAATCCTTCATCTTTTATTATTTGTCTAGGTATTTCATGAGGAAAGTAGACAGGATTAATTACAGTTTTATTACAAAAATAAGGGAGGAACATACTTGAACTCAGAGCAATAAACCCCATTACGGCTTCCAGCATCCCCCATACCTCATTTCTATTTTTTGTTTTCATTTTCCGCTCTCCGCAAGGTCTTCTAACTCTTTAACACCAAGACAGATGAATCCTGAAAGCAGAACACCAAGTCCTCCGAATATTGCGATTGTACTCAAATCTCTTATTGATGATGTAGAGTCATAGTTTTCTTGGAATTCTTTTTCGGCTGATTCTAATATTGCATCAAACTTTGGGTCCCTCTTCCGATATCTTTGGGGCATTGTTGAATGGTTATCATAGGTTGTGCGATACCCATAAATTTCCTTGGCTCTCGCTATTAGTTGGTTTTCGTAATGCGCGCCGAAATCTCCGCAAGCTAGTCCGAGTATTCCTGCGAGCACGAGTTTTAGTCCGGTATTTGCTTTCATGTTTTATTTTTTTATTGGTCTCCCGTGCCAATCTTTATCATTACTTCTCATTGAGTAACCTATTGCAAATAATGCTGGGCAGAAAAAGACTGACAAAATGGCAACCCCCAGTGAGCTGTTATCTGTTCTTCCTAATTCTTGGTATTCAGGATTTTTGGCTGCAAAATATTCTGATAATTTTTGGGAAGTCAGGTCTGTGTTTGTGCTGTATCCAGTTACTAACCCTTGCCTGTATGAGACCGCACTTACTGGCCAAGCTAATGCTGCGCCAATAACTAGACTCCCGAGGGTTTTTCTTATGCGTGTTCGAGTTTTTGCTTTCATGTTTTAACCTCGGGTTCATACCCTTGTGAAAGAAGATATTGACAAAATTGGGCATATCTTACTGTGAATGGTTTGATTTCTTTTCCTCCAGTTCTTAAGAAGTTATAAAACATTGATCTAAATGTACTGGGAGGCATGCCTACTTTGTTCGCCGCGTCCACCTGTTCTTGTGTAGTCAAATTTGGAAATTGTTTAATATCAATTTTTTCCTTTAGCATATGCTCTATTTTTTCTCTTGATGCTCTGTCTATTCCTCGTAAATATTCTTCAGTTTCTTTTTTTGTACGACCGAACAGCCTTCTTTGATGTTTTCTAACTTGGTACAATGCAAGAGTCTGATTTGAATCAGCGATCATATATTCTAATCCCCTTAAAAAATGCAATCTTTCAGGAGGAGGAAGAGAAAGATATCTTTGTCTAAGTATTTGTTCATATTGAGAGTATAAACTTATATCCTGGTCTTCTCTAATTTTTCTTAAGTTTTCAATAGGGTTATTTTCTTCGTTCATGTTAATTTATCAGAACTCTTTTACGAATAAGTAGCAACATAGCAACATTTAAATAATGGTTGTCACATTATATGACTACTATGGAGATATCGGAACTGCTTAAGTTGGGGTTCAATAAGAATGAGGCACGAGTTTACTTTGCACTAATTGGATTTGGGAGAGCAGATGCAGGACAGATTATTTCTGAAACAAAGTTTCACAAAAACATAGTTTATGATAATCTTGAGAAACTTATCGATAAGGGATTGATTAGTTTTATTATCGAAGATGGAAGAAAGGTGTTTCAGATTGCGTCTTCAAATGCGCTCATGGGTTTTTTTGAGGAAAAAGAGGAAGAACTGAAAAATCAAAAAGCAGAGGCAGAAAAGATAACTAAGGAGATAAATAAGATTGCAAAATCTCTTCCATCAAAGCAGGAAGCAATAATCTATCGGGGAGTAAGGGGTTTGAAGGAGTTTTATCTATCTGGCATTGAAAGGGGAGAAGATTCTGTTGCCTTTGGAGCTCCCCAGGATTCAATTGATATTATGGGAGAAACATTTTGGAGAAATTTACAGCTAAGGAGGCAGGAGAAAAATGTTCATACTAAGTTAATATTTAATCCTTCCATTAGAGATTATGGGGAGACAATAAAAAACAAGTTTACTGAAGTGAAGTATTTTGAGAGAGATTTTGAGCCCATGACCGAAACACATGTTCAGGGAGATGAGGTGGGAATTGTTGTCTGGACAAAAGAACCATTCTTATTTTTGATTAAAGACAAGCATGTTGCTGAATCTTATTTGAAATTCTTTGAAAAAATGTGGAAACATGCAAAGATTTAATTAGTTTTATTCTGAGTTATGGCTATGGAAACTGAATTTGAAGTTAAGATTCTTGATATAGATGTTGAAGATATTAAAAAAAGATTAGCTAGGGTTGGGGCTGTGAAGATTGCTGATAGAAATATGAGAAGGTATGTTTATGATGCTGGTTTGGATGAAAAAACTAGGTGTGGTAGGTGGATTAGATTAAGAGATGATGGAGAAAAAATAATTCTTTCTGTTAAAAATATAGTTAATAAGGAAATTGATGGAACAAAGGAAATTGGAATTGAGGTATTTAATTTTGAAGATACAAATAAGTTAATTAATGCAATGGGTTATTCCGTGAAGGCATACCAGGAAAATAAGAGAATTTCCTATAAGCTTGGAGGGGTTGATGTTGAGATTGATAGTTGGCCAAAGATACCTACTTATATTGAGATTGAAGGTAAATCCGTGAAGGATGTTGAAAATACGGTTAAACTTTTGGGTTTTGAAATGAAAGATACAACTTCAATTGGGGTGACAGACGTCTATGATAAGTATGGTTTGGATTTAAATGATTTTAAAGAATTAAAATTTAATTAATTTTCTTTTATTTCAACTTTGACTTCTTTTTTATTAAAGAAACCTAAAAATCTTTTCCAAGCTGATTTCTTTTCTGGTTGTTCTGTTGGAATTTCATCAATAATTGATTGTGCTGGTGCACCTGGTTTTTCTTTTTTAGCTAGTTCTGGGTGCTCTTTTTCAAATGCTAGTTGTTTGTATTTTTGAGATAGAAGTTCAAATTCCTTTGCTCTTATTGGGTCATCATTAGAAGTTGCGTTGTTTGCAAGGTATAGGCATCTTTCTGCTCTATCTCTATATTCTGCTACACTAAGATTTCTTGGTATTTTGGCAAATTCTTGTTTCATTTTTGCTTTAAATTTCTCTAGGAGTTGTTCTTTTGTGTCTTCCATGATTTAATTATAGAGTTTGGTTTTAAAAAGATATGTGGGATGGAGTATAATATAAAAAAAGAAAATTCCTCAGGAAAATAAGAGGAAAAAATTATTTAAATGCAGTTTTAACTGATTTCTTGAATAGTAGATAGATAATAATAACTAGGTCTATTATTATTGTAAGTATCATTCCAAGATTTCCGTCAATTGTTCCTTTTACTGCTAGGGCTAAACTTAATAGAGTAACTATTATTAGTACTATTCTTGCCCATTTTTGAGTTTTTAGAAGTCCTCTGCCTATAAAATATTGTAGTATTGCTAAAACTATTAGTAATAGTCCAACAATTATAAAGGTGGATGCGCCATAGGAAGCGATTTCAGGATTTTGCGTATTTGCTGTTGCATAAAAACTAGCTAGTGATTGTGCAGAAGTTGCTAGGACATTTCCTATAAGGAAAGCTGCAATTGCTCCTACAAAAAGAAAAACTGCTAAAATCATTATGCCCTCAGGTATTTCGCTGATTTTTGATTCTTTTGCCATGTTCCCTCCTTTTTATATTCATATTGGGTAATTGTGTTATTTAAAGCTTTCTCGTATGTGAACTAGTTGTTGATAGTTCATTTTTGTAAAAATACCTAGTCTGAGCTCTTCTAATCTTGATGTATCAATTAGATGTGTGTGTCCTGGTTGTTCGTGGGTTTCTACACTTCCTTCTTGTTTTAGTTGTTGCCAGATTCTTGGCTTTATTTTTAATTGTAGTTGTGTAAAATTTCCTTCGGAGTCTTTTGTGCCATTTGTTTGTGTGAGGTCATTGATTGTTTCTGTTACTTCTAATTCTAAATTACCTATAGTTTGAGTAGCGGGGTTTACATATTGTCCTTTTAGTTTATTGGAGGTGTTTGTGACTTCTGTTTCTTCAAAGAAGACATAGAAATCATTATTTGGTGCGTGGTAGCTAATCATTTTAGTGTGATTTGTGTTTGGTTTATAATTTTATCTAAAACTTTATTAATAGTCAAAATCTATAAAATCATGGAAGATTATAAAAAAATTGGATTAAAGGCTGGATTGGAAATACATCAGCAGTTGAATAGTCATAAGTTGTTTTGTTCGTGTCCTTCTTTGTTGAGAAGCGATAGTTGTTCATTTAAGGTTGAAAGAAAGCTTAATCCTGTTGTTGGTGAGACAGGAGAGATTGATGTTGCAGCTAGCTATGAGAAGTCTAAGGATAAGACTTTTATTTATGAAGTTTATGATACTAATTGTTTAGTTGAGTTGGATGAGGAGCCACCGCATTCTATAAATAGAGATGCACTGAAGATTGCTGTTCAGATTGCTTTGCTTTTGAATTGTAAAATTGTTCCTGTTGCTCAGGTTATGAGAAAGACAGTTGTTGATGGTTCTAATACATCTGGTTTTCAGAGAACTGTTTTAATTGCTCATGATGGTTGGATTGATACTTCTTTTGGGAAGGTTGCAATTGATTATTTAATGTTAGAAGAAGATTCTGCTAGACCCTCTGGAGCAAAAGATAATGATTTGGAAGAATTGGGATTGGAAAATTCTAAATCTTGGAAATTGGATAGATTGGGTATTCCTTTGGTTGAGATTGCAACTGGTCCACACATGCATACTCCTGAGCAAATTAAAGAAGCTGCATTGAAGCTTGGAGAGATATTGAGAGCTTGCAATGTTAGAAGGGGAATAGGAACAATTAGACAGGATGTTAATATTTCAATTGCTGGTTCTGAGAGAGTAGAGATTAAGGGATTTCAGGATCCTAGAATGATGATTGCTACTGTTGATAAAGAAATTGAGAGACAGAAGATTTGCATTAAGGAAAAGAGTTGTAGAAAGGAAGTTAGAAAAGCTAATGATGATGGAAGTTCTAGTTTTATGAGACCAATGCCTGGTGCTGCAAGAATGTACCCTGAAACAGATGTTGAGCTTTTGAAGATTTCAAGAGATTTAGTTAATGAGGCTAAGAAGACTTTGCCAAAATTAAAATCTGAATTAAGAGGTTATTTGAAAGAATTTGGATTAAATGATGAGCTTGTTAAATTAATTTTAGAAGAAGATAAATTTAATGAATTTAAGGATTTGTTGCAGGTTCAGAATAATCCTAATTTAGTTGCAAAGGTTTTAACTGTAATTCCAAAAGAAATTGGAGCAAGAGCTGGAAAAACAATTGACGAAGTTTTTAAGATTTTGAACTTAGAAGTTATTGAAGGTGTTTTGAGTGAAGTTGATAAGAAGATTGGTGAGGGTGATGTGAAGGTTGTTTTGCAGAAAATTTATGAGGGTTCTAGTTTAGAAGATGCTATGAAAAAGGAGCAGATTGATTTGGCTGGAGAAATTAATAGTTTAATAAAAGAAAAGTCTGGGTTGAATGCAAATGCTTACATGGGTTTGATTATGGCTAAGTTTAAGGGAAAGGTTTCTGGAAAAGAAGTGATGGACGAGCTGAGGCGTTTAGGTATCTGAAATGATTGAAATAGAAATGACTCTGCGAGCAGAAATTAGGGAAAAAGTAAAATGAAGAGATTGGGTTTACTGGGTTTGATTGGTTCTGTTGTAATTGGATTAGGTGTTTTGTCTTCTTATGGTAATTTAAAATCAATTGAAACTAGGATTCCTGAAAGAGCAAAACCTGTTAGTGTTAGTGAGATTTTAGCTGAGCCAGAAAAATATGTTTATCAAGATGGTTCTTTTGCTATTTATGGTTATTTTGCTGGAGGAATTTCTACGAATAATTACTGGCTTAGTCCAAATAGAAATCAGGATGAGGAGCAGATAGTTGTTTTAGATAGACTTTCTGATAATTTGTTAGTAGATATAAAGAAATCTGTTGCTAGGAATGGGCGGTTTCCTTTAATGAGGGTTGTTGGAAAAGCTAGATTGAGTTTATTGTCTTATGGTTCTGGAGTAGATAGGAAACAGGTTATTGGATTTAGACCTGATAATAGTTTGGGTGCGCAGAGTGTTGTGGGAGATTAAATTTATAAGTATGTAGTATATTGAATTTCATGCGCATATTATTTAGTAGATTTGGAAAATTTGATATTTGTGCTAAAGAAGTTATTGGGGCCAGTGATTTAGTTAAAATTCTTAAGGGGGGGGTTGCGAAGCCTGCTGATTTGAGAGATGCAACTTATTTTGTTGTTTGTAGAAATGGAATTGAACAGTTGAGTGGTGAGGGTAGAATAGTTGTTGATGGTTTGAAGCGTGTGGTTAGTGATGTGTTTGATAAAAGTGCGTGGTTTGGAAAATTTGGGCCTGATAAGATTCGAATAATTGTTCCCGGGAGATATGATTTGGCTGTTAATCCTGTGGAAAAACAGGTTCTTTTAGAAGCTTCTGCTAATGCTTGTTATTATAATAGCGGTAATTTGCAGTTAGATAAGGATTATTCTAAAAGGGTTTTGAGGACAGATATTGGTGTTGAAGAGTTGAAGAGAATAGTTGTTTCTAGTTGTTCTGATTATCAGTATAGTGATTCTTTGAAATTGTGGAGATGATTAATTTTGTTTCTTTTTATCCTTATAATCTTTTTTGAATTTTTTGAAGAATTTATCAAATGTGCCTGCTTTGATTTCTTTTCTTGCTTTCATTAAAAGATGTTGAAGAAAATAAATATTATGGAAGCTTGCGAGGCGATAGCCAACTCCCTCTTCTTGCATTAGCTGATATCTTATGTAGGCGCGAGTGTAATTTTTACAGACAAAACAATCGCATTTTTCATCTAGAGGTTTTGAATCTAGTGCTGTTTTTTTACTTAGGATTCTTAGTCTTCCTTTTGATGTAAATATTGTTCCGCGTCTTGCTGATTGGGTTGGCATTCGTGAATCAAAGACATCTATTCCTCTAGAAACTCCTTCTAGAATTTCAACTGGGTTTCCTATTCCCATTAGATAAACTGGTTTGTTGTTTGGGATTATTGATTTGCATAGGTCTACTATCCTCATTTCATCTTCCCATGTTTCTCCTAGGCCAAAACCACCAATTGAATAGCCATCGAAATTCATTGAAACTAGTTCTTTTGCGCTTTTTTCTCTTAGGTCTGGGTAGATTCCGCCTTGAATAATTCCAAATAGTAGTTGTTTGTTTTTATTTTTCCATATTTTATCGTGTTTTATTTTACATCTTTGAGCCCACATTGTTGTTTTTCTTACTGCTTCTTCTATGTCATTTTTTGAGTGATGGTACATTGGCATTGTATCTAGGCACATTGCAACATCGCTATTTAGTTCAGCTTGAATTTCCATATCTTTTTCCGGGGTGATGAATATTTTTTCACCTGAGAATGGATTTCTGAATTGAACTCCGTTATCATTGCTTGAGAGATAGATTGCTTTGGAGTACATTTGAAAACCACCTGAGTCTGTGAAGTTTACTCCGTCCCAGTTCATGAATTTTCCAAGTCCACCCATTTTCTTTATAATTTTTGTGCCTGGTCTTAGGGAAAGGATTAGGGCGTTTGAGATACAGACTCGTGCTCCCATTTCTTTTAGGTCTAGGGAAGAAATATGTTTTACAGAAGCTTTTGTTGCAACTGGCATAAAGAAGGGTGTTTCAAC
>Ga0247841_10008433_pt1 | contig 14844 bp, 13 predicted proteins | sample LaCruzMarch2015__2_FD_192410 | JGI IMG/M metagenome (GOLD analysis project Ga0247841, IMG submission 192410) | Freshwater microbial communities from meromictic Lake La Cruz, Castile-La Mancha, Spain - LaCruzMarch2015_18m | ecosystem: Environmental > Aquatic > Freshwater > Lake | place: Spain...
GGCAAAAACAACCTTCCGGCAATTGGTCGAGATGATGGTGGAAGCTGACCTGAGACTGGCGGCTGAAGAAGAGAAACTCGGCCGGTTCATTTCCCTGTTCTGACACCGGTGTCATGTCCGTCGTAGAGGATTCCCATGGAGGGCGGATGTCCTCAGCCGCCGGGGACGTCATACCACAGCCGTTCCTGCGGCGGGCGGGGACGACCGCTCTCGACGTGCCCCTCACCTCTATTACAGAAGTTAAAGTCGTCTAAGCACAATGCCTTCCGACGCGATCAAATCCCCTGCCATCTCCGTGGTTATGGGAGTATACAATGGCGAGAGGTTTCTTGCCGCGGCGGTTGACAGCATCCTCGCACAGACGTACGGTGATTTCGAGTTCATCATCGTCAATGATGGGTCAGCGGACCGCACCCCGGCGATCCTGGCTGACTATGCCGCAGCGGATTCACGCGTCCGGCTGTTGCATAATGAAATGAACATCGGCCTGTCCTCCTCCCTGAACCGCGGCCTGGATGCCGCCCAGGGCGAGTTCATTGCCAGAATGGATGCCGACGATGTCTCGGAACCGCTGCGTTTCGAACGGCAGGTCGATTATTTGCGCCGGCACCCGGATGTCGTGCTCTTGGGCACCGCCAATCGGTCCATTGACCACTCTGGCCAGGACATCCGGTTCGACAACTATTTCCCGCTCACCTGGCAGGAAAATCTCTGGGGATCCTGTTTCGTCTGCACTTTCCAGCATGCCAGCGTCATGATCCGGCGTTCGGTCCTGGATGCGCAGGCGCTGCGCTATGACGCGCACTGCGGCCCGGTTGAGGATTTCGAGCTGTGGACCCGCATCCTCGAAGTGGGGAAAGGCACCAATCTCCGGGAGCGCCTCTTGCGGCGCCGCAAAGGCATCGGCGGCATCTGTGAGCAACATTTCGGTCAGCAGGTGCGTGACCATGACCGCGTTGTCGAGCAAACCTGCCGGCGACGGTTTCCGGGATCTGGAATCACCGACGTGGACGCGCGGCTGCTGCGCGTATTCCATGTCAATCGTGCGCCAGATGAAGAGCTCGAGTTGAGCGGAAGGCTGGCGGCGATCGCCGGCCGGTATGTGTCCGCCTTTGACAGTCTCTTCCCGCGCCAAGCGGCGGGCGGCGCGGCCGTGGCGCGCAAACTCCGCCGCCGGATGCTGCAGCATGCTTTGCGGAGAGTGTTTTCCCTGCGCCGACTTGACCCTGCCTGGTGGTCATTCATCTGGGGCATCCTGAAGAAGAACCCCGGGCTGATCCTGGCTCTGCCCTTTATGCCATTGCGGTCGCGAGCCTATGCGTGGAAGAAGAGACTTCGTGGCTGGCATTCGTCGAAAGGAACCGCAAGACCATGCTAACTGCATTCACTCGGTTTATCAAGAGGCATCTTTTAGGACATTATCCTACATGGCAGCAGTTGCGGTCAGAAGGAGTAGAAATAACTAACATAGACTACTTTGGCGATCCGCGAACGTTCCTCCAAATGGCATTGAAGAACAAATACATCAATAGAGATACGCCTGCCCAGGTTTGGAAAAATCTGCTCCAGTTATGCCTGGAGTTAGGAGTGCCACACGCCGTTGAAAGAATCGGGGAGTATAGACAGCGCCACTTTGGCCTTGCATCCTCGGCAGTTGACATGGATCACAAGCCGTGTTTGAGAAATGGCGTGCCTTATCGCCATAACGAAACATTTCATAACATGATTGCGCCGCGCATTATTGTCAGAAAGTTATTTCCAGTTTTGCGCCCCGGAAGTGTTGTTGATGTAGGTTGTGGTTTAGGCACATTTCTTCGTGCCTTTAGAGAGGTCGGGACACAGACCATTCTCGGCATTGATGGCGATTGGGTTGACAGAGAACTACTGGTGAAAAACATTTCATTGTCTGAGTTTATGCCAGCAGATCTCCAGGAGGGCGTCTCGGTAAATGCCAGATTTGACCTGGTGATTTCGCTGGAAGTTGCAGAACATCTGTGCCCGGAATCAGCCGAGGTATTTGTAGAAAGTCTGGTTGCGCTTGGCGACGTGATTCTATTTTCAGCGGCTACGCCGGTCACTTGGTATGATTCGTCACATCTGAATAATCAGTGGCCGGACTATTGGAGTGACCGTTTCGCGAAACACGGATATTTCATGCAAGATGTTGTAAGGCATATCGTTTACAGAGATGTCGACGTGTCGACATGGTATAAGACCAATATGTTCCTGGTTACCAAGGGGATGGAAGAGCAGCTATGCGAAAGGCTACTGCAGTTGGCACCGGAAAACCTGGAGGCAATGAAGACCAGTGCCATATTCCGTCCAGTACTGTCAACATCCAGGCGTCTATGAGAAACGATCGCCTTAGAAGATTGAGTCGGTGTTGTACAGCCGATATTGCTGATGCGTCGGCGCCCATTAGCTTCGCGTCCTCTGCATTGTGCCCCCGTGCGGTTCGATTAGGCCCATGACTGCCACCTTGATCATCGTTTACAACCACCGGTATGAGCGAAACATTCCGGTTTGGGAGAAACTTTACGAGGGGCGCTTTTCGCGCATTTTGCATCTCATGCCATTCTACCAGGGCAATCAGCCGAATGTCATTCCCGTTTACGACAATTCCTTCACCTTTCAGGGGTACTTCGCCCAAGCCTTTGCGCGCTTCTTCCGGCCCGATTCCGCACACTATCTCTTTGTCGCGGACGACCTGCTCCTGAACCCGACCATCACGGAATGTTCCTACGCGGATTGGCTTGGTCTGGACCCGCAAACGAGTTTTGTGCCCGATCTTGAGGAACTGCACAAGGTCAAGGGCTACTGGCCGCGAGCAGGGGACGCCTTGGCCTTCCTCCATAACGGGCGCGGAGTCGAGTACCTGCGGGAACTGCCAAGTGCCGAGGACGCGGGAAAGCGATTGGCCAAGCACGGCTTGGAGATCGGGCCTCTGGCTTTCCGTCAGGTTTACCGGCGGCCCGCTCGTGGAAGCCGGCACTCGATACCTTATTTCCTGCACCGGATGAAATGGCGGGTGCAGTATGGCGATGGGGTGAGCATGCCCTACCCGCTGGTTGGCTCCTATTCAGACCTGGTCGCGGTTTCCGGCGAGTGCATCCGGCAGTTCTGCGCGTACTGCGGCGTATATGCCGCCATGAGGTTGCATGCCGAGCTGGCCATTCCGACCGCTCTTGCCCTGGCGACGGAACACATCGTTACGGAGAAGAATCTGCCGCGCAAAGGCAAGGCCCTGTGGACCGCTGCCGAGGTCCAGGAACTGCGGCAGCGACATGGCGGCAAGTTGCAGCACCTGCTCACGAACTTTCCGCCGGATACGCTTTACTATCATCCGGTCAAACTCTCACAATGGGATTGCAGTGCCAGCGCGTGATCACAAACAGTGCGACAGGCTTCAGCCTGTCCGGGTCGGGCTGAAGCCCAACTTAGAGCGCGACAGGCTTCGGCCTGTCGTCCACGCAGGCAAGATGCCTGCGCCACGTTAGGCAGCACTATTCTGCAAGAGCCTCGGACGTCCTGAAGGGGCGCCTGCCATAGAAGCCGCGAACCGCTGAACCGCTGAACCGCTGAACCCTGAACCGCTGAACCCTGAACCCTCGACCCTCGACCCTGAACCCTAACTCTCTGCATACCAAGCCCATGCCCACCTTCATCGTCATCACCAGCATCTTCCCGCCGACGGAGGCCGTCCGCCTCTTCGCCGCGCGCTCCGGCTGCCACCTGGTCGTGATCGGGGACAAGAAGACCCCGGCCGACTGGGCCTGTCCGCACGTCACGTTCCTCTCAGTTGATGACCAGCGACGGTTGTTTCCTGAGTTGGCCGACGTGATCCCGTACAACCACTACTCCCGCAAGATGCTCGGCTACCTCTATGCCATGCGCCGGGGCGCCGATGTCATTATAGATACCGACGACGATAATCTCCCGAAGGCGGACTGGGGCTTCCCCTGCTTCTCTGGGGCCTTCGCCTGTATGAAGGAGAACCGCGGGTTCGTCAACGTTTACAGCCACTACACCGATCAGCACATCTGGCCGCGCGGCTTTCCGCTGGACCGGATATTGGCGCCGGATGCCAGGATCATGCCAGCAGATGTGGAAGCGAAGTCCGTGAAGGTCGGCATCTGGCAAGGACTGGCCGATGGCGACCCGGACGTCGATGCCATCTACCGTCTGACCAGCAACGCCCCCTGCATTTTCCGAGATGGTCCGCCGCTGGTCCTGGGCCAGGGCACGCTCTGCCCCTTCAACTCCCAGAACACCGCCTTCCGCAAGGAACTGTTCCCCCTGCTCTACCTGCCGACCACCGTGAGCTTCCGGTTCACGGATATTCTGCGCGGCCTGGTTGCCCAGCCGCTGCTGTGGCAGGCAGGCTATCGTCTGGGGTATACCGCAGCCACCGTCGTTCAGGAGCGGAATCCGCACGATTACTTGAAGGATTTCGAGTCCGAGATCCCGTGCTATTTGGAGGCGGACCGCGTCATTGAACTGGCCCGGAAAGCGACTAAACCCGATGTGTCGCTGGCGGAAAACCTGCTGGCCGCGTACACTGTGTTGGGGCGCGAGAAGATGATCCGCGACCAGGAACTGGCAACGCTCGCCGCGTGGTCCAAGCACCTGGGAGCCTCCTGAAACGCAAGGGAAGGAATGCCGAGCGACATGCGAGAGGCATCGAAGACAGCCGAGGTCTTGGGGCCGTCCGAGCGCTCGATTCTCGTCGGAAATGGAATTGACATCGGTTGCGGGCGTGACCCGATCACGCCGGCCGTGCGACGCTTCGACCTCGACGATGGCGACGCCAACGCAATCACCAACTACGTACATGAGCAGTTCGATTTCGTCTTCTCATCGCACTGCCTCGAACACATGAATGATCCTCGAAACGCCCTGCATGAGTGGTGGAAGCTTGTGAAACCGGGCGGGCACCTGTTTTTTGCAGTTCCAGACGAAGATCTCTACGAACAGGGCGTGTTTCCTAGCCAGTTCAATAGGGACCACAAAGCGACATTCACCATTTCGAAGGCACAAAGCTGGTCTCCGGTGTCGATCAATGTCCTCGACCTGGCGTGTAGCCTGCCGAACGCGCAACTGGTGAGTGTCATGCTCCAGGATCACGGGTATGACAGGCGCCTAATGAAGCATGGCATTGTTGTCCCGCCGTGGTGGGTACGTTTCCTCTATCGTGCCTACAAGGCGCTCCAGTATCGAAAACTCGTGGGAAAACTGCCGGTCTTCGAAACACTCAAGTCTCGTTACCTGCCAGTCGATCAGACCTTGGGGGCAGAAGCTCTGGCACAGATTCAGTGCATCGTCAAGAGACTGGCTTGACCTGGGGCGGTGCTCACGCGGTGTTGCGGCAGACAACAAGATCTGGCCAATGGGAGCCAGTTCAGAAGCTGAGACATGTTTTTCCGTCGACTTATTGGGCGGCTGAATCGCCTCTTGTACGCAATGCTGACACACCGCGTTCCGAGAATTGCTTATGCGGCCGCCGATATTTCGGCCAAGGGGTATTTCAGTGAGCACGGACAAGACTTCTTCGTCGCGGAGCTGCTCGGCATGCTCAAGTATGGATTCTTCGTCGATATCGGCGCCAATGACGGTGTCGCCTTCAGTAATTCATATTTCTTTGAGCGGCAACTCGGCTGGAGAGGGATCGCCATTGAACCGATTCCCGGCGCTTATGACAAGCTCAAGCAGAATCGCACCTGCAGAGCCTTGAATTGCTGCGTCGGCAACGCCAGCCGCAAAGAGAAGTTCCTGGTTTTGCCTGAAATCGCCGAACATCTCAGCGGCATGCTCAAGACCTATGACCGTCGGCACATCTCTCGAATCAAAGATAAGCTTAACAGGTGCTCCGGGGAGAGTCAGGTTATTGAGGTGGACTGTTACACCCTCACGGCTTTGTTGGAGAGAGAGGGTATTTCGCGCATCGACTATCTGAGTGTCGACACAGAAGGGGCGGAAATACAAGTGCTGCAAGGAATGGATTTTCGGCAATGCCCGGTGTCCGTCCTTACAATTGAGAACAACTATCGAGATATCCGCATCCCTCTGATGTTGAGCCGCCGAGGGTTCCGCCTCGCCGCAATTATTGGCGTTGATGAAGTTTACGTGAACCGTGCCGGCGTTGGCAGTGACGGCAAGAGTCTAGATTGAATGTCGCGACATGATCCTGATCGAACGCTATGCCGGCCTGGGTGATGCGCTGTTCCTGAATACTCTCGCCTTTCATCTGGGGGAGAAAACGCAGCGGCGCGTATTCGTGGGAACGAATCATCCGGCCCTGATCCGCGGCAATCCCTGGGCTGTCGTATTGCCCTGTCGCACGCGGCTCTGGGGCGAGCGCTGGGGTGGTGTACTGCGGCGACTCCGGCTCATCGACAGACGCGTCTATCTGACCTATGCCGACGGACCGCGGGGGCAGCCCGATGCGCATATCCTGACTGTGCTGTCGCGCAAGATCGGGTTGGAACCCGCGCCTGACCGCCCTCTCCTTTTCCTCACCGCCAGGGAAAGGCAGCGCTGGGCGCTTCCGGCGGAAGGCAAGCCTTGGCTCGCCATGCAGTCAGCGGGGCTGACGGAGTGGACGCTGAACAAGGAATGGTATCCGGAGCGCTTCGCGGCGGTCGCAGCCGCCCTGCGGCCCGACTTCCGCTTGGTACAGCTCGGCGCCGGCAGCGACCCTGCCCTCGCGGCGGATCTGGATCTGCGCGGGAAGATTTCTCCGCGCGCCGCGGCAGCGACACTCGCCTCCTGCCGCGCCTTCATAGGCCAGGTCGGGTACCTGATGCATGCCGCGGCAGCGGTTGGCACGCCAGCGGTCATTGTGTACGGCGGCTTCGAAGCGCCCTGGCAGAGCGGATATCCGTGGAACGAGAACCTGTACTCGGCGGAGACACCGTGCGCCCCCTGCTGGCTCGCCGGCCCGTGCCCGCATGGACGAATCTGTATGGCAGGGATCGGCGCAGAGAGCGTGCTAGATGCGCTTCGGCGACTCATGCTTGGCGCCGTGTAACGGCAGGCACGCTTCCCTGCTGAAATGCTGCTTCCTGGGAGTTGAACCCATGCCACGTGCTACTATCCGCTTTGGGGTTACCACTCAGCGGCAGAATGCATCGCAGCATTTTGCCCGCAACCTGCAGTACGAGTTCGAGGATGCCTTCTGCGAGCTGACCGGCGCCAGACTCATCAACATCCCGCCGGCGCCCAAACTCGGTCTCGGGCAGCGGGCATTGCGCAAAGCGGGTTTTCCGCAGACAATCGTGGTGCCGGAGATTGAAGAGGGGCTGGATGTGCTGTTCGTCCCGTCTATCCTGACCTACTGGTTGGGTCTGGAACACATCCGCAACTGGCGTGAGAAATGCGGGAAAGTGGTGTATTACCTCTTCGACGCCTGGCCGACGGAGATCACCGGCAGTCATCTGCGCCGCCACTTTCAGAATGAGTGTGATGCCGTCTATGTGAGTTTCAAGGAGTCTGTGGAGTTCCTGCAGCGGCAGCTCAAGCCGCCAGTGCGCTATTTGCCGCAGGCCGCCGATCAGCGCCGGTTTCGCTTTCGCGCGGGGTCACGGTTGATCTTCTGCGCCGCATTGGCGCGACAGGACGAGAGTTTCCTGGCCAAGACGAAAGCCTACTGCCACGAGCGGGACCTGCTCCTGATGTACTCGACGGAACACGGCACCTTTCGCCGCGGCTGGGAAGATGCACAGGACATGTATGCCGAAACCTTCCGGCATGCCAAATACTCTCTGCACTGGTCAGCCAAGACTAGGTCGAACTGGGCTTCCATGCTGACCGCCGATCCCCCCACGGCGCGCTGGTTTCAGGCCGCCGCGGCCGGGTCATTGCTGGTGGGAACGCCGCCGGATTCGCCCGAATGGGAGGCGCTCTTCCCCGCGGGTTCGATCACGGATGTGCGGGATTTTCACAACGATCCGGCCGAAGTGTTCCGGTATCTCGAGTCCCAGCCGCAGGATCGGCTTCAGGCTAAAGCGAAGGCGCTTTCAGATCACGTTCTTGCACATCACACCTGGCAGCATCGTGTGCGCAGGATCCTCGAAGATTTCGGGTTACAGGAAGTGCTGAACCGGACGAGCGGGAGAAAAGAGTGAAGGGCCGTAGCCAAAACCAGAATGACCACGGATCACTCAGAGCAGCATACCTGCAACCAAAACAAGAACAACCGCGGATCACACGGATTGGCGCGGATGAAAGCAGGAATGATCGAACTAATACCAATTTTCATTCAACATGATGGTTATCCCGCTGAGGCGCTGCGACCGCAGAGAAGATTGCACTCATAACTGAATCTTGGCGACCTTAGCGAGCTTGGCGAGAGAAGATCCCGGAACCATACCCTCTCGCAAAGAGCGCAAAGAGCGCAGAGAAGACAAGAGGCAATTGAATATGAATGACATAGCGTGTGTATCATCTCTGCGCCTATCCGTCTCTGCGCGAGATCATCTTGAACGCAAGGTGGTATGAGTAGAGACCTCTGGAGATTGACTCTTCATGCCGGATTCCGTGAAAAAGACGCCGACTTGGGCCGAACTTGAGGATCTTCGCCGGGAATGGCGCAAGGCCGGTAGACGCGTTGTTTGGACCAATGGCTGCTTCGATCTCCTGCACATCGGCCACATCCGCAACCTTCAGGCGGCCAAGGCGCTGGGTGACATTCTTGTGGTCGGCGTGAACAGCGATGCGTCCATCCGGCAATTGAAGGGCCCGGACCGTCCGATTGTACCGCAGGCTGAGCGGGTTGAGATTCTCGCCGCTTTGGCCTGCGTGGATTGTGTCGTGGTTTTTGAGGAGCTCACGCCGGAAGCCGTGCTCGCACGCCTGCAACCGGATATCCATTGCAAGGGCGCCGATTACGCCCCGCCGCACGGCAAGCCGATCCCCGAAGCGAAGGTGGTGGCGGCGTATGGCGGCCGCATCGAGTTCTTGCCGCTTGTCGAGGCCAAGTCGACCACCACGCTGGTCCAACAAATCCGAAGTGCCAGCCGCCTCGGCACACAGGAATAGAATGCCCATCGGCGCAGGTGGCCGCGCCTCTGTCCGATCCGGAAAGCACCTGACATGACGAACTCCTCTGTTCATCGGGTCGAAGCCGTTGCCCTGGCGAAAAGGCAGGCGCGCAGACTCATCCGCTGGCTGCGACGCACCTCCGGCATCAACCCGCCCGGGCTCAACGCCGATGACTTCAGGCGTCTGGTGGGGAAACCGGATCCGGTGATTCTGGATATCGGCAGCAATGATGGCAGTCAGACCGCCTTGTTCCTGCGGATCTTCCCCGGAGCGCAGGTATACGCGTTTGAACCGGACCCTCGCGCCGCAAAGCGCTTCCGGCAGAATGTATCCGCGCCCCGCGCGTCTTTGCTGAACGTCGCCTTGTCCAACCAGGACGGAACGGCGGAATTCCATCTCAGCGGCGGTACGCCCCCGCCCGCCTTCCGCGATAAGATGCCTGAGGGTTGGGACGAATCCGGATCGCTGAAGCCGCCGAAGCGTCATCTTGAGGTATATCCCTGGTGTTCCTTCGGGGAAACTGCCACCGTCCAAACCATGAGACTCGACACCTGGTTTCAGGCCGCGGGAGTCGGCGCGATTGATTTCATCTGGGCCGATGTTCAGGGAGCCGAGAAGGAGCTGATCGAGGGGGGAATGCTGGCTTTGAGCAAGACGCGTTTTCTCTACACGGAGTACAGCGACAACGAGCTTTACGCAGGCCAGGTGGGCCTGTCCGCGATCCAGCGCCTGCTGCCTGACTTCAGAATCGTTCACCGCTGGGAAAACAACGTTTTGCTGAGAAACATCCGCGTACGGCCAGTATGAGACAAGGCAACAATCCAATCAAAGGGTCGGCACCGGCGCCGGAAACGGCTCGGCATCGGGTCATTATTCCGGTCTATATCCCCAGTACCGACGGCTATTTCGCGCGCCTTCCGGAGATCCTGGAGCTTTGCCTGGAATCCCTGCATCTTTCCGTTGCCGGACGCGCCGCCGTGACGGTGATTTCCAACGGCTGCATGTCCCCTGTGGTGGAGCGGTTGCAGGCGATGTGCCGGGCCGGATGGATCGACCAGCTCGTACTGAACCGCGAAAACGTGGGCAAGCTCAACGCCATCATCCCAGCCGCCCGCGCTTCCTTCGAGGAACTGATCACCTTTGCCGATGCCGACGTTTTCTTTGACGCGGGTTGGCTGGAAGCGGTGGAAACCGTTTTTGCCGCATTTCCTGAGTGCGGTTCCGTCTCGCCAGTGCCTCGCCAGGAGCATGTCTGGAAACATACCTCTGCCACCATTGTCGGCGCCCTGACCAAGGGCGTACTGCGCTTTGCGCCCCAGCTCAACGAAGAGGACATCGCGCTGCTGTTGCGAGTCTTCGGCGCCTGGCATCATGATTTTTGGGAAACACAGATGGTGGTCACCCGCAAGAATAGCCGGGCGATCGTCGGGGCGGGACATTTTACCGTGACGCTGCGCCGCGACATGCTCCGGCTCATGCCGCAGGCGCCGCATGGCAGCATCTTCGCCGCCGGCGCCGAGGAAGCCTGGATCGATGCTCCTCCCGACCGGCATGGGTACTGGAAACTGGCAACTCCTCATGTCTATGCGCACCACATGGGCAATGTGCCGGAACCCTGGATAACGGAACGCCTCGCCGCGCTGCGACAGCTAGCGGGTACCTCGCGCCCGCCGCGGCCCGGCGTCCTGCCGCGCCCCCGACCAAGCATGATCCCCGCCTGGATCCGCGATGCCCTGGTCGCGCTGCTGTGCTGGAAACAGCTTTACCGCCTCCTTTTCCGGCCTCTCGGCTTCCGCCCGACCAATGACCGTGAGTTTGCCAAGTACCGGGCCAGGTCACCATGAACCTAAGAATCGCCGTTGCGCCCCCCGTGTCGCGGCCAGTCACTTGGTTAAGAAGGCCTTGGCCACCTTGAACACAGCACCCGTGGGGTGAATGGGCGCAACCGATTCTTAGGTTTTGAGAAAACCCGCCTCTACAACCCAAGGATTGAGCACGAGAACGGCGTTAGGGCAATTGCAGCGTCGTTGGCCACGTTGTTTAGAATATTTTTTCTGGCAAGCGGTTGTATTATTCCGTTGACTGTGGTTTTGAGGCGGGTTTTCCTATATCCCAGATTTCGCAGGAGGTGGCAGAATGCTCGTTCGCGCACGGCAAAGACGCCGCGGCAAAGCTACCCCAACTGCAAAATCTGGGATGAAGCTCTGCTGCATCTATGGCACGCGTGCGGTGTCTGCGGAGACCACCGCCAGTGTCGCGCGTCTGCTGGCCCAACTGGTTGCCGGCTTGGCTCATGCCCGGCCGGACTGGCAATTCCAGGTCGTGGCGCCGTCCGGCGGCCACGTCGAGGGCGCCGTCTATCAGGTACCGACCCTGAATCCGGCACTGCGCCTGAGTCTGCGCGTGGGCAAACGACTCTGTGGCTGGCGAGAGAGCGACCTCTGGGCGCGCAAGGCGGTTCAGGCGCTGGACGACGGGCGAGAGACCCCGGATGTATTCCTCTGCTGCACCGGCGCGCTGCCGGTTCTTCTGCGAGCACGTTTTCCCCAGTCAAAGATCATCTATTGGATCCATAGCCTACCCGGCCGGGAGGCGGTTCAGGCGGCTTTGGACGCGGTTTCCGCCAGCGATGCGCTCGTGCTGCCGACCCGCGCCTTGTACGATTGTCTCTGGCAACGGTTCGAGGCAGACTGTTTTCCAACCCCTGTCTGGCTCTTCCGCAACTGGGTGGACCCGGACCTTTTCGCACCTGTATCCACGGCACGCCGGGCGGCTCTGCGCCAGGAGTTCGCGGTGCCGGCGGATGCTCTGGCGCTGGTGCATGTCGGCGGCTGGGCGCCCAACAAGGGACTGCGCGTGCTGCTGCATGCTCTCCGCGCCAGTCCGCCACCGACGGGGCGAAGAGTTGTGCTGCTCACGGCCGCGGGGACATCCATCCGTCGGCGTCAGGCGCTCGCCGCCGGCGTGGATCTCGTGGAACTGGAGCGTCTCAGTCCGGCCAGGATGAATGAGTTGTATAACGCCGCTGATGTCGGAGTTGTCCCCAGCGTCTGGTTCGAGAACGCCCCGCTGTCGGTCCTCGAGATGATGGCCGCCGAGCGCCCGGTGCTGGCAGCACAGGCCGGCGGCATACCGGAATTGGTGGAAGCCACGCAAACCGGCTGGCTGGTGAGTATGCCCAATGATGTGGCCGGTTGGGCACAGGCCCTGCAACGCGTCTACGCCGCCTCCGCGGGGGATCTCGAGCGCATGGGCAAAGCCGGGCGGCAGCGTGTGCTTTCGCTGTTCACACCGGCGATCGCGGTGGAGCAATGGACCGCGCTGCTCGAGCAGTTGGTTGCGTCGCCACAGACCTAAAAATCGCAGTTGACCGCAGCATGCGAAACATCCTTTTCGGCAAGCGGTTCTATGATTCTACTGCCTGTCGTTTTTGAGGCGGGTTTTCTCATATCCCAAATTTCGCAGCAGGTCGCAAAATACCCGCTCGCGAAGGCGATGGACGCCTCGGTACAGCGGCCGAACTACGAAATCTGGGATAAAGGGCGCTGGTTCTGGTGAATGCCTTCCTCAAACTGCTCAAGTTGCCTGTAAAACTCATCCTGCGGCAGCCTGGTCTGCGTAAGCGGGTGCGGAAACAGGTAAAGGCAATGAGACTTCGCCTGATGCCGCTGGTCGCCAGGTACAACTCCAGAAACGGGGTCCTGGCAGTGGACATCTGCAAGGACACCGGGATGGGAGCAAAACTGGAATGGTGCCTGGAGATCCTGGCCTACTGTGATGCACATAAGCTGCGGCCGCAGGTCCGCTTCTCGTACCTTGACTCAGGCCCGGATGAGGACTATTTCGGCCCGTATTTCTCGCTGCGCCCCCAAGTCAGCCCAGCGAGATTCACGCGAATCCACCACATACGTGAGCTGGGTTTGGACAGGAGCTATGACGAAGTCCTGACCCTCGAGTCAGCCACGCGATTGTTGGAAAAGTATCTCACCGTCAAGAAGGATGTTCTGGATGAAGTTGACGCCTTCTGCGCTCAGCATTTTGCTGGCGCGAGCGTGCTGGGAATTCACTATCGAGGAACGGACAAGAGAGAGGAGGCGCCCGTTGTCTCATACGACAGAGTCGTGCGAAATGCGGAATACTATCTGCAACGATTCCCGGCAACAGGCAAAGTGTTCATATCCACGGATGAATCGGCCTTTATCCTGTACATGCAGCAGAATTTCATGAGCAGGCCGGTGATAACACGGGACGATGCCTTCCGCTCGCAGAATGGCACCAGTATTCACCGTCGCCTGGGCATTGACAGGTATGCTATGAACAGGGATGCCGTGGTGAATTGTCTTCTTCTCGCTCGCTGTGACGCGTTGCTCAAGACTGCCTCCATCGTGAGCGATTGGTCCAAACTGTTCAATCCGAGGCTTGGGCTGGTCCTGCTGAATCGCCCGTACGATCAACACCTATGGTTTCCGGCACGCGAGTTGGTGAAGGACGTATTGTTTGAGCCTGTTGAATAACAGCCCGAACATGGTCGTCTGGCATATGCCCGCAAGGCTGTCCGGATTAGCGCTCGTTGGCGACGGATTGCGGCGGCTGGTTGATCGGCCGGGCCAGTTATGTGAGAAAATAGTGAAGTAGGGACGGGGGGAACCCTAATCCCAATTGAGGCTGTAGTTCCAGGCCGTCGCCTGGTACGCGACGCCGTGGCGGGCCGCCAAGAGCGGGAAGCAGCTAGTCCCCAGTATTAGGACGAACTCGCGTGAGTATTTTTTACCTGTGTCCAACCTATTCACATCCCGTCGGGGGGGTACGGAAGATCTATCGGCATGTGGACTTCCTGAATCAGTCGGGATTTTCTGCTTATGTCCTCCATGGCCGGGTCGGATTCCGTTGCCGCTGGTTTCAGAATGACACGGCTATCGCCTATACTAGGGCGTCCGGGCTCCCATTTCCCCTGAACAGGTTTAAACTGCTTCGCCGCCTACACAATCGCCTGATTCGTGGGCTTTCGCATTCCGCGGCACGAGCCGAGTTGTCGATAGTACTTTCCTCGACACGGCCACGATTACTAACATCCAACGATACGCTCGTAATCCCTGAGATCCTGTGGCCAGACGGGCTCAACACGCGGGCAGCGAAAGTCGTCTTCAATCAAAATTGCTACTTGACTTTCACAAGCTTCTGCGATCTGCCGCACTGCGCGACAGCGGCTTCCCCGCCCGAGGATTTGGTGGATGCTATGATCACGATCTCGGAAGACAGCGAAGCCTATCTGCGGTATGCATTCCCAAAGGTTCCCATCCACCGAATACGGCACTACTCCATCGACACCGATCTCTTCCGCCCGGGGTGCTCGAAGGAGAAGTGCATCGCCTTCATGCCACGGAAGAATGCAGGTGACGCGAAACAGGTGTTGCACCTTCTCGGACAGCGAGGGATTCTTCGCGAATACACAATCCAGGTTATCAGCGGAATTTCTCTTGAGCAAACGGCGTCCATCCTGCGCAAATCTAGAATATTCCTGAGTTTTGGGCATCCGGAAGGCTTTGGACTTCCTCCTGCCGAAGCCATGGCCTGTGAGTGCATCGTTATCGGGTACCACGGCATGGGGGGAAGGGAGTTCTTCAAACCGGAGTTCTCCTACCCCGTCGAAGCGGGCTATATCGTCAAGTTTGCCGAGAAGGTCGAGCATGTCATGGAACAGTTCGCGAAAGCACCTGCTGTGATGCAAGCGAAAGCCGAAATGGCATCGCGTTTCGTTAGAACCAACTATGGCCCGGAAGCCGAACGCGCAGAACTCGCGGCAAT
>Ga0247841_10008435_pt1 | contig 14843 bp, 15 predicted proteins | sample LaCruzMarch2015__2_FD_192410 | JGI IMG/M metagenome (GOLD analysis project Ga0247841, IMG submission 192410) | Freshwater microbial communities from meromictic Lake La Cruz, Castile-La Mancha, Spain - LaCruzMarch2015_18m | ecosystem: Environmental > Aquatic > Freshwater > Lake | place: Spain...
TATGGACAAATGGTATGAATATTGGAAAGAAACTCGTATGGCTTGGTATCAAAAAATGTTTAACAACCCAAAAAATTTAAGATTTAGACAACACGAAAAAGACGAATTAGCTTTTTATGCTAAAAAAGCTTTTGATATCGAATACAATGCCCCTTGGGGTTGGTCAGAAATGGAAGGTATTCATTGGCGTTCTGATTATGATCTTACTCAACATTCTAAATTTAGTGGTCAAGACCTATCTTATTTAGATCCAGTTACTCAAGAAAAATATATCCCTCACATCACCGAAACCTCTGGTGGTGTTGATCGTAGTTTCTTTTTTATGCTTTTAGATAGTTATACTGAAGAAAAAACTGAATCAGGCGAAGTCAGAACCGTTCTTAAAGTAAAACCAAAAGTTGCCGCTTATAAAATGGCGATTTTGCCACTTGCTGCCAATAAACCAGCTTTAATCGAAAAAGCTGAATCTATATACCAAATACTAAATACTAAATACTCAGTTGACTGGGATGATAGCAGTAATATCGGCAAAAAATATCGTCGCCAAGACGAAATTGGTACTCCTTGGTGTTTGGTTGTTGATTATCAAACATTAGAAGACGACACTGTCAGCATTCGAGACCGAGATACTATGGAACAAATTAGAATTAAATCAAGTGAAGTTGACAGTTGGTTAGAAAAACAGTTAAATAAATAATATGAAGAAAATAAAAATTATTTTAGTTCCAATTATTTTTTTAGTTTTAATACTAGTTTTTGTTTTTACTCGCAATAAAAAAGCTACAGTTAATACTCCAGACGAAACTACTAAAATGTCTAAAGAAATAGAATTAACCGCTGATGAAAAACCAATTATAAGTCTTACTCCTAGAACTGATGGTCATGAATTAAAACTTAAAATCACCAACATACCATTTAAATTTTCCACTGCTGAATATGAATTGATTTATACCGCTGAAGATGAAGGTTTAGAAATTGAAAAAGGAGTTAGTGGTACAGTCAAATTAACATCATCTGATATTGAAAAAGACCTATTATTAGGAACTTCTAGTTGTACTAATGGTTGTAAATATAAATATGATGAAGGAATCATTGGTGGTGTTTTAACTTTAACTCTAACCACTGATGAAAAACAATATTTTACTTTTGAAACTCCTTTCACTTTGAAAAATGGAACTGAAATTAATAAAGATAAAAAAATATCTTTAAGTCAAGAAAATCTAACTATCAATGGAACTGTCACTTCTAAAAGTGATTTCTTTATTCTTATTAAAAATATTAATAATAGTTATTCTGTTTTTTCTAATGGTAATGGTAAAGGTAAGATTACTTCAATTGAACCAAACATTATCACCAAAACTGATCTTACTTCAATAGTCGGTGACTATATTTCTCAATAATGGATTTCCATATTCCAGTTTTATCAACCGAAACCATTGATCTTCTTAATGTTCAAAATGACAAAATTTATGTCGATGGCACTCTTGGTCATGGCGGTCACACTTTAGAAATTCTCAAAAAAGGTGGCATTGTTTATGGTATTGACCAAGACCCTGAAAACTTAAAAATCGCCACTGATCGTATAAAAAAGGCCGGTTTTGAAAATAATTTTTTTTCAATCCATAGTAATTTTAATGAATTAGAAAATATCGTTACCAAACAAATCAAACAAAAAATTGATGGTTTAATTATCGATTTAGGTCTAAGTCAAAACCAACAAACTGGACAAGGTAGGGGATTTTCTTTTAACGATGAATCTTCTTTAGATATGCGTCTTGATTCTAAAAACCAAGAAATAACCGCTGAAGAAATTATTAATACTTACGATTATAACGATCTTTTTGAAATCTTTAGTAAATATGCTCAAGAAATTTATAGTAAACCAATTGTTCTTAAAATAATTAGTGAGCGACAAAAATCACCCATAAAAACAGCCACCAGATTAGCTAATATTATCCGAGATTTTTATAAAGATCATCATTTAAGATCAAAAATAGATCCTAGTACTAAAATTTTTATGGCTCTTCGAATTATAGTTAATGATGAATCTGAAAATTTAAAAAAACTACTTGTTCAAAGTTTAAATGTTGTTAAAAAAGATGGAAACGTTTGCATTATTACCTTTCATTCCGGTGAAGACCGAATTGTTAAATTATTTTTAAATCAAAACCCTTTATGTCAAGCCCAAAAACCAATTAAACCTTCTTTTCCAGAAATCAAAAATAACCCACTCTCTCGCTCAGCCACCCTAAGATCGTATAGAATAGTATAGATGCTAAATAAACCATTTTTTTTACTTCTTTTTCTTTTAATCATTTGCCAGGTTATTTTTTCTTTTTATTATTCAAGTGAAATTGTTAGTCAAAATAATCTTATTAATCAAAACCAATTAGACCTTCAGTCATTAAAGATCACCAACCAAGAATTAGAAAAACAATTCACTTCATTAACATCTTTAAATCAAATTCAAACTTTAGTTACTCAAAAAAACTATATAAATTTAAAAGAGACTCTTAATCTTCAAAATTAAAGTGATAAATCAAAGATCTAAAATATTATCTATTGCCCTAACTTTCTGTTTTATTCTAGTTTCGTCTCGTCTTTTTTATTGGCAAATAATAAAGGGACCAGAATTAAGGGAAAAAGCTCAAAGCCAAGCTTATAAATTAGAAAAAATAATACCAGAAAGAGGGAAAATATATTCATCAGATAATTTCCCTTTAGTTTTAAACCAAACCATTTATCAATTATCAATCTATAAACCAAATTTAAAGAATACTTTAGATGAAGCCATTGATAAAATTGAGCAAAATTATCCAGATTTTAAACTCGAAAATAATATTGCTATTGATAAATTTAAAAATAACCCAAACCAAAAATGGATCACCTTTAATTCATTTTTCAGTGATAATCAAAAAAAGCAATTAGAAATACCCGGGCTTGAATTTGAAAAAATTTCCAAAAGATATTATCCAGAAAATTTAATGGCCAAAGATGTTCTTGGAATAATAAGCAAAAATTACCAAGGATCACAAATCGGTTATGGTGGGCTTGAAGCTTTTTACCAAAAACAATTAAAGGGAAAAACCGGATTTGTTTGGGCTCCGCAAGATGCCACTGGTAAAACTATTTTAAACAAAAAAAGTTGGAATTCTGAATCGGTAAATGGCAGGAATATTTTTACTTCTATTAATCGCAGTGCTCAATTTTATGTTGAAAAACTTTTGCAAGAGGGCATAGATAAGTATTCTGCCGATTCTGGATCTATCACTATTATGGAACCAAAAAGTGGCGCCATTATTGCCATGGCTTCTCTTAGTAGTACCAGTTCAGCTACAATCAGCTCAATTCGAAATCCTGCCATATCTGACCTTTTCGAGCCTGGATCAATTTTTAAACCAATCATTGTTTCTATGGCTCTAGATACTAAATCTATTAATACTGATTACACTTGCACTCAATGCAATCGACCTAATGTTATTGGTAAATATTTTATTAGCAATTGGGATAATGAACTTCATCCAAATTCTAGTCTTCAAGATATTATTAAAAATTCAGATAATATCGGTATGAGCCATATTATTAGTGAACTCGGGATTAAAAATTTCCTAAATTATTATCAAAAACTTGGACTTAGTCAAAAAACTGGCATTGATCTACAGGGAGAGGCTAAACCATCATTAAAAACCGAATGGCCTGAAATCGATTTAGCCACCGCTTCTTTCGGGCAAGGAATTGTTGTCACCCAAATTAACATGCTTCAAGCTTTTAATACCATCGCCAACAACGGTGTTTTAGTAAAACCAAAAGTTGTCGACTATTTTACAGAAGGGGATAAGATTATCAAAAATAAAAATCAAACCGAAACTAAAATATTTAGTGATCAAACTATAAAAGATATAAAATCAATTTTAAAATATGCCGTTGAAAATGGTGTAGTTTCTCAATTTAAACCTAAAAATTTGGAAGTCTGTGCCAAAAGTGGTACTGCTCAAATAGCCATTGATGGTGAATATACTGATTCTAAAACTATTGCCTCATATATTGGTTTTTCACCCTGTATTGATCCTAAATTTACTATGATTGTCACTATTAATAACCCCAAAACTTCTCCTTGGGGCTCAAGTACTGCCGCTCCAATTTGGTACGAATTAGCGTCAAAATTAAATGATTTGTTATAATTAGACACTTAAATGATTCAAAAAATCAAAAATTACTTTTGGCATTTACCCAAAAACTTTTTTTTAAAAGCTTACTACGGTTTCCCTTCAAAAAAACTAATCCTGATTGGTATAACAGGAACTGATGGTAAGACCACAACTTGCACTTTAATTTATGAAATTTTAAAAGAAGCTGGTATTAATGTAGGCATAATTTCGACTATTTACGCCAAGTTTGGCAACAATCAAGAAATTGACACTGGACTTCACATGACCAGTCCCGACCCAGCCAGAATTCAAGAAATATTTAAAAAAATGATTGATGCTGGTGTTACTCATGTTGTTTGCGAAGTCACAGCCCATGCTATTGATCAATATCGTTTTTTAGGATGTAATTTTGAAGTTTCCGGAATAACCAATACTTCACATGAACACCTTGATTATTTCAAAAAAATTGAATCATATATCAACACTAAAGTAAAACTATTTAAAAATTCTAAAAATGCTGTTTTAAATAAAGATGATCAATCTTTCGATATTATTAAAAAGCAAATCAAAATTCCTATTAAAACCTTTAGTATTAAAGAAAATTCTGATTTTCAAGCCAAAAAAATCAAATTAGAAAAAAACCGACTTGAATTCCAAGTTAACGATAAACAATTTACAACCGACAGTAATTACGAATACCAAATATATAATATTCTTTTAGCTTTAGCTATCACTGACAAATTAAAAATAGATTCATCTCTTGTTCAAAAAGTTATCGAACATTTTCCTGAAACTAAAGGTCGACGAGAAGAAGTTTCTAATAATCTAAAATTTAAAACCATAATAGATTTTGCTCATACCCCTTTCGCTTTAGAATCGTCACTTTCCTCACTAAAAAAAACCAACAAAGGTAATCTTATTGTTATTTTTGGGGCTACTGGTGGCAGAGATCAAAGTAAACGTCCTAAGATGGGTGAGATAGTCTCTAACCTAGCCAATATTGCTTTAATTACTTCAGATGACACTCGAAATGAAAAGATAGAAAATATTAATAAACAAATTATTAGCGGTATCGATCCAAAAAAATCAGAATTAATCGAGTATCAAGAAATAAAAACCAAAAAACAAATTCAAAAAATAGTTGAATTATCAAAAAATAAATTTATTTACTTTAATATTCCCAATCGTCAAGATGCTTTCAATTTGGCTATAAAATTAAGTCAACCAGATGATGTTGTTATCGCTTGTGGTAAAGGTCACGAAACCACTATTCTTCATGGTCACACTGAATATCCTTGGTCTGAGGCTGAAGCTTTCAGAACTGCTTTTAGGCTTAAAAAAATAAAATAAAAATGACTCAATTCAATCTAAAAAATACTAATAGTATTGAAGAAAATTATAAAAATGGGCTTTTACCTCAAAGGAATGATAAAAGTTCATTCTACTTCCAAACAAGTAGTCGTTCCAATCTAGAGAGATTTAGTTTAAGTTCCGAAAATCGTCGAATTTTAAGAAAAACAGAAGATCTTACTTTTGAAAAAATAAATCTCAACAATTTTGATTATAATTTTAAAATCCAAAAAGAAATTATAGGTTGGATTAAAACACTCGGCTGGGATTTCCCGATTAGTTCGGTAAAAAACGTTTTTAAAAATCATATTTTCAATTATCTATATATTTGGAAAGATAATCAAAATAAAATAGTTGCTTATTCTTTGTGTTATTTTTCAAATGAAATTAGTCATATTGCTTATGTTTTTTATGACCCTTCTTTTGCCAATAGTAATTTACCAATCAGATTAGTTCTTCAAGTTATAATCGACAGTCAAGAATTAGGTTTAAAATATTGTTATCTTGGTCGTTTTTCTCAAGATTCTGGATATTACAAAAGAAATATGCCAGGTTTTGAGTATTTTAAAGATAATAATTGGGTTACACTTAATTAAGTTATGCATATTCATATTTTAGGTATTGCTGGAACTATGACAGCCTCTTTGGCTGTTGCCCTTAAAAAAGAAGGCCATATTATAACTGGCTCTGACCAAGAAAAAATATATCCACCAGTCAGTACTCTTCTCAAAAAAGCTAAAATTAAAATAAATTCTTCAAAAATTGACCATACTATCGATTTGGCTATAATCGGTTCTTCATTCTCTAATTTTAAAAAAACCAAAGAAGAATTTGATCAAATTAAAAAATTAAAAGTAGAACATATTTCCGCTAGTAATTTTATTGCTCAAAAATTAATTAAAGATAATTCTGTTTTAATTGCTGGAACTTATGGAAAAACAACAATTACTTCTCTAATTTCTTGGATTTTTTGTCAATCAAAAATGAATCCAAATTACATGTTTGGTGGCGAAGCTATTAACCATTTTACGGCTACTAATATTTCTCCTTCAGATTGGTCTATAGTCGAAGCTGATGAATCAATTCATGGATTAGATACTCAAGCCAAATTCTTATATTATCCAGTTAAATTTTTATTATTAACCAGCGCCGATTGGGAACATAAAGATTCTTATCCTGACGAAATTGCCAATTTTAACGCTTTTAAAAAATTAATAATCAATCTTCCTGAAAATGGATTATTACTTATTAATTCTAAAGGTTTTCAAACCAAAGAATTAAGTCTTTATTCTAAATCAAAAATAATTACCTACAATTCGTCCAATTCCGATTATTATCTGAAAAATATCAAAATAAAAAAGAATTATTCTGTTTTAGACATTAGAACTCCTAGAAATATTATTCAAGTTAAGACCAAATTAATTGGTCAACTAAATTTTGAAAATATTTTAGCCGCAGTCGCCATGGCCGACAGTCTTAATATCAATCAAACTGATATTAAAAGGGCTGTTTTAAATTTCAAAGGTATTAAACGTCGAATCGAAAAAATTGTTGATAAAAAAAATATAATGATTTTTGACGATTTTGGCCAATCTTCAAATAGAATTAAATCTACACTAGAAGCCATTAAATCTCATTTTCCCAAAAAAACTATTAAAGTTTTATATCAACCTCATGCTTCTTTTATTCAACATAAAGACAGTTTAAAAGATTTTAAAAATGCTTTTTCTCTTGCCTCTGAAATTGTTTTATCTAAATTAAATTACAGTAATATTATTAATAAAACCAATCGTAGTACTGCCAAAGATTTTAGAGATATCATTGGTCCAAATTTAATTTATATCCCAATAAATGAAGATATTGTTGATTTTTACAAAAAAAACCTTAAAAGTGGTGATATTCTGATAAATATGAGTTCCGGAGGTTTTGAGGCAAACAAGATTATCAAATCCGTTATTAATTCATTAAAATAAACTATGTCTAGATATATCATAACCGGTGGTAAACAACTTAAAGGCGAAGTTTCTATTAGAGGTGCTAAAAATGCTAGTTTTAAACAAATAATTGCTTCAATGTTAACCGATAAAACTGTTTTTTTAAATAATGTCCCTCAAATATCGGATGTAAAAATAACCACTAGTATTGCTAAAAGTCTTGGTTGTCAGGTAAAGCAAAATGGGGATCACTGTCTTGAATTAATTACTCCAAAAATAACTAATTCAATTGTACCCAGCGGTACCGGCGAAAAATCCAGAACTTCTTTTATTTTTGTCGCCCCACTTTTAGCCAGAACTGGTACTGCCACCATTCCATCCCCAGGAGGGGACAAATTGGGAACCAGACCTCTCGATCGTCTTTTTGATTGCTTTTCCCAAATGAACATCAAGGTTTCTGAAACAGAACATAATATTACCTTCAATACTGATAAAATCATTGGCACCCATTATACTTTTTCCAAACCATCTCATACTGTCACTGAAGTAATTATTATGACTGCTGTCTTAGCTGAAGGTGAAACTATTATCGATAACGCTGCTCTTGAACCGGAGATCGATGATCTTATTTTAATGTTAAATAAAATGGGAGCCAAAATTCAAAGAGATCCAACTGATGAAAAAAGAATTACCATTCAAGGTGTTTCTTTTTTAAACGGAACCGAACACAGTGTAATCTGTGATCGAAATGAAATTGTTACTTTCGCTTGTGCCGCTTTAGCTACCAAAGGTTCTATTTGCATTTTAAGAATTAAACCAGATGTTGTAAAAACATTTTTAGACACCATAAAAAAAATAGGAGCTGAAGTTAATATTGGAAATGATGAAATTTGTATCCAATGGGTAAAACCGTTAACTAGTATTGATATCGAAACCGGTCCAGAACCTATGTTTATGACCGATTGGCAAGCCATATTCACTGTTCTCTTAACTCAAACTGTTGGTTGTAGTTCCCTTATTGAAACAGTTTTTCCATCTCGTTTTCAACACATCGAAAATCTTAAGAAGATGGGAAGTAAATTTAAACTTTTTAATCCAATAGTTAACGATCCTGATAATTATTATCAATTTAATAAAGACAGTGATAAACCAGAATATTTCCATGGTGTAAAAATTTACGGACCAACCATGCTCAAACCAGCTAATTTCGTCATCAGTGACCTTCGAGCCGGAGCCTCAGCTACTGTTGCCGCCCTCACTGCACCAGGTATGTCAATTATTGATGGAGTCGAATATATTGAAAGGGGTTATGAAAAATTAGCTGAACGTCTTTGTTCTTTAGGTGCTAACATAGAATATATAAAAACCTAAATTATGATCCATTTATATCTCGGTTTACTTCTTTTCTCTTTTTTAATCACCAGTATTATGGTTGTCCCTTTTATTAACCTTCTTTATAAACTAAAATTCCAGCGACAAATTCAAAAAACTACAGATTTTCAAAACAAAAGAACAACTATTTTTGATAAATTCCATAATCAAAAATCAGGGACACCAGTTGGTGGAGGTTTACTAATCATCGTCTCTGTGTGTCTTATGTTTATAATTCTTTTTCCTATTCTTAAATTTTCCAGAATTTTTATTTCTTCCAACTACAGTATCGAACACGAATTATTTATTCTATTTTTTACCTTTATTAGCTTTGGATTACTAGGTCTTTATGACGATATCTATAAATTTTTTGGCTTCAAAAAAACTGGCTTTTTTGGTTTAAGAATGATTCATAAATTTATATTGCAAATATTAATTTCTCTAGTTATTTCTTTAATGATTTATTTTCAGTTAAAAACTGATTTTATCTATTTACCATTTTTAGGAGCTATTCATCTAGGCTTTTTCTTCATTCCCATTTCCACTGTCATTATTACTGGTTTTGCCAATTTTTTTAATATAACCGACGGTTTAGATGGTCTTTCTTGTGGATTATTAATGATCGCCCTTTTTTCATTTTGGATTTTAGCCAATACTTCTCTAGATACTGTTATTTCTTCATTTTTAGCTCTTTGGATTGGTGCTTTAATTGCTTTTTTATACTTCAATGTCTATCCAGCCAGAATTTGGCTTGGCGATGTTGGTTCACTTTCTTTTGGAGCCACTTTTGCTGTCATCGCACTTTTATTGGGAAAAATAGTTCCTTTAATAATTGTTGGCGCTCCCTTTATTATTGAAGGCCTCTCCAGTGCTATCCAATTACTTAGTAAAAAGTATCTAAAAAGAAAAATATTTCCTGCTGCTCCAATTCACTTAACGCTTCAAAGTATTGGCTGGGAAGAACCCAAAATAGTCATGCGTGCTTGGTTAGCTGGAATTATATTAGCAATTTTTGGATTATGGCTGGGAATAAATTAGATTTATTAAAACAGGAAATTCAATGTTATGTCGGTCTGCCTTATAGTAAAAATATCCTTAAAGACGGAAAAATAATTAAGGAACAATTTCTTGGTGGTAAAGGCAATTGTCGTCAGATTGCTACTGAAACTATTAGACTCGCTGAACAGCAAAAAATAGATTTAACTAAATTAAGTAGTCAAGAATTTTACAATTTTCAAAAAAAGAATCATCTTGGAATCGATTGTTCTGGTCTCGTTAGTCAATTATTAAATTTTTATTTTGATACTAAAATAAATCCTCGTAAAACTTCAGCTGATATGCTTACTTCAGCTCCAATTTCAAAACAAATAACCGATTTAAATGACCTCCAAACAGGGGATTTAGTTCGACAAAAAAATGGCCATCATGTTTTATTTATAATCGAAAAACAAGGAAATATTATTTACTACGTTGATAGCTCATTTGAAGGTAGGGGAGTCAAATATGGTCAAAGCGACGTTACCGACAAAACATTTATTCATCAAGGTTTTTATCGATTACTTTTCCTCGATTAATTCTCGATATTTCAAAGGATTTATAGATAAAATTTCTACTTCTGTTCCACATTCACCACATTCGATAATATCTCCGACCATTGTGGCTTCGGTTAATTCAATTTCTGTTTCACAGTCTGGACAAATAACTTTTTCGTTCATGTTTTATTAAAATTAATAACTAGTATAATTAAGCTATTATATGGCAAACACTCCTTTAATCAAACTAGAAAATATCTATTTAAAAAGAGAAGATCTAAATATTACTGGTTCAGCTAAAGACCGAGCTGTCATTTTTCAAATAGAAAATCTAAAAAAACAAGGTTTTGATAAAGCTACTATTTCTAGTACTGGCAATGCTGCTATTTCTGCGGCTTATTTTTGTAATCTTCACCAAATTAATTTAACTGTTTTTATTTCTCCAAAGGTTAATCAAAATAAACTTGAATTAATCAAAAAAAACAATTGCCAAATAATTATTTCCGATAAGCCAATAAGTGATTCTATAAAGTTTTCCAAAAAAAATAAAGCTTATTTACTCCGCCAATCAACTGACCCAGTTGCTTTAATTGGTTATCAAGAAATTGGTAAAGAATTAATGACTCAATTACCTAAAATTTCTAGTATTTTCGTTCCAGTCGGCAGTGGTTCAACTCTTTTAGGTATTTCTAAAGCTTTAAATCCATCTGTTAAAATTTTTGCCGTTAAACCAGAAAACACCATATTAACCGATGCTTTAACTGTTAAATATCAACCTCTTAAAAATAAAGTTATTTCTGCAGTCAAAAATTCTAAAGGCTCAGAATTAATTGTTCAAAATAGTGAAATTTTAGAAGCTCAAGAAATATTAAAATCAAATAATACAAAAACTTCTCTTGAAGGTGCCATGGCTTTTGCTGGTCTAAAAAAAGCGACAAAAAATAATTTAGATGTTGGTAATTATCCAGTTGTAATACTCACCGGATGTCAAAGATAAATCTAGAAACTATTATTAATAACTCAAAATTTGCCTTTTATTTTTTAGTTGTCGATAAATTTTTAGATATAGATTTACCTCAACTTAAAAATTTTCATAAAATTTATCTTTTAGATTATCCATCAATTAAAGTAAAAAACAGTGGCAAACTTCTTAGTAATCAAAAAGTAATTGAATATATAAAATCAACTTCGGCTTCTCTAATTCCTGCAATTATTCCTTTTAAACCATCAGCCAAAATTGACATTTTATGTCAACAAAATAATTGGATAAATATCAGCAATCCAGCCCCAATCAACCGCTTTTTAGAGGATAAAATTAAATTTGCCAAACTTTGTCAAAAATATAATCTACCAATTATTCCTTTTTCAATAGACGGTTTTAATCAGAAAAACTTTTTAAAATATCAAAAACTTTATGGCCAAAAATTAGTTCTTCAAACTCATTTTGGTTGGGCTGGAAATAGTACTTTTTCTGCCTCAAACTGGGATGAAATTAAAAATAAAATTTCTTCGGAAGTCATTACAAAATATAGTCCTTTTATCGAATCTTCTTATTCTTTATTAAACAACTGTTGTCTTACTAAATCTGGTCTAATTCAAAGTTCTCCAGCTCTGCAATACACCGGTATAAAACCTTTCACTCAAAACCCATTTACTACTGTTGGTCGTCAATGGCCATCCTTTGCTCCTTCAAAAATAATTAATGAAATTAATATCGTAACCGAAAATTTTGGAAAAATTATAAAAGAGATCGGCTATAAAGGTTTCTTTGGCCTTGATTTTTTAATTGATAAAAATAAAGTTTATCTTTTAGAATGTAATCCTCGTTTAACTGCTTCTTTCGATTTTTATACCAAACTTGAACTTGATCAAAAAATTACCCCTCTTTTTTATTTCCATCTAGTTGAATTTTTAAAACTTGATTATCAAATCGATATAAAATCAGAACAAAACCGATTCGGTAATAAAAATATAATTGGTTCAGAAATTACCCCAAAAAACAAAAAAAATCATACTTGTAAAAAGTTACACTTTTCTTATCCTTTATCCAAAACAACTAACCCAATTTCTATCCCTAAAAATTTAAATGAAAAAAACTAAATCGCCCCTATTATTTTTAGTTTTTAGTCTAATTTTTATTGGTCTTATTTTCATTTCCATTTCTTCATTAAGCGAAGCCAATTCTACTATTGGCGATAAATTTTTCTTTATTAAAAAACAAGTTTTTTGGATTGCACTAGGAATAGTTTGTTTTTATATAACCTCAAAAATTAAAATTGAAACCATCAAAAAATTTTCTTTTATTTTCTATCTTGTTTCCATTTTAGGTTTAATATTAGTTTTAATTCCTGGATTTGGCAACGAAGCCCTAGGTGCTAGACGTTGGCTTAATCTTGGGTTTACTAGCATTCAACCCTCAGAAATATTAAAACTTAGTTCGATTATTTATTTCTCTTATCTTTTTTCAAAAGTTGAAAAACGTCATATAAAAAACTTAATTTTTTATCTAGGGATTCCCTTTATTCTCATAATAATCGAACCAAATTTAAGCACTGCTATCTTAGTTTCTGCCATAGTTGGTTCCATTTATTATCTTTCTGGTGGTGATGTTTTACCTTTATTTGGCATTGTCAGTCTTATCTTAGTTTTAAGTATCCCTTTAATTTTTCTTTCTCCGTATCGATCCGCCAGATTAAAAACTTTTTTAGAGCCACAACAAAATCAAGAAACATCTTCGTATCACAGCAATCAAATAATATTAACTCTTTCTTCTGGGGGGCTTTTTGGCAAGGGTTTTGCTAATTCAGATCAAAAATATAAATTTTTACCAAAAATATCAACCGATTCAATTTTGGCAGTAATTGGTGAAGAAGTTGGTTTTATTGGTCTTTTTGTAGTTTTATTAATTTATCTTTCTTTAATAAATTATTTATTAAAATTTTCCAAAACCATAGATAATCCATTTCAAAGTTTATTAGTTTCTGGTACTGCTTGTTGGATTGCCTATCAAAGTCTAATAAATATTTCTGCCATCGCTGCTCTCATCCCATTAACTGGTGTTCCTCTTCCTTTTATTTCTTATGGTGGATCTTCACTTTTAACTCTTTTTGTGGCCATTGGTCTGGTCAGAAACGTCGAAAAAAACCAAAAAATGCTGTTATACTCAAAGAGTGACAACAGTCAAAATAAAAAAGACGATAATCATCACCGGGACTCATCTCACTCCAGCCCTAGAACTCATTCGACAACTAAAATCAGATCCTGAAATCAATTGGCAAATAAATTACATTGGTCGAAAAAATAATTCCAGTGTTGACAATACTCCATCAATAGAATCGAATATTATTCCTAAAATTGGAGTAAATTTTTACTCTATTAATTGTGGTAAATTAGACCGTCGATGGATTCCAAATACTCTCAAAGGTCTCCCTCAAACCATTAAATCAATTTTCGCCGCTTTTAGTTTAATTAAAAAAATAAAACCAGATATTGTTGTTTCTTTTGGTGGTTATGTTTCTGTTCCAATCATTATTAGTGCTTCTTTAAAAAAAATTCCTTCAATTACTCATGAACAAACCTTAACCAACAGTTTAACTACCAAGATTAATAGTTTGTTTGTCAACATAGTTGCTCTTTCTTTTAATAATCAAAAACAAAAAAACAGCCTTCCTAAACACAAAATAGTTGTTACTGGAAATCTTTTGCGTCAAGAACTTTTTAATCCCAAAAAATCAAAAATAGGGGATCAATTAACTAAAATAAAACCAAAAATTATTTTTATCACTGCTGGCAATCAAGGTTCTCACACTATAAATTTATTAATAAAAAATATTCTACCTCAACTACAAGATTTTTTTATTATCCACCAAACTGGAAAAACTGATTTTAATATATTTAAAAAACTAACCCAAAAATATTCCAATTATCAAGTTTTTGATTATATTGAAGCCAATGATATTGGTCATATTTTTAATAAGTCAGAACTAATTATTAGTCGATCTGGAGCCAATACCAGCCAAGAAATTGCTGTTTTAAACAAAAAATCCATTTTGATCCCTCTAAAAGTCAGCCAACAAAACGAACAACTTTTAAATGCTCTTTGGGTAAAAGAAAAACTTCCTCAAAACACTGAAATAATTGAGGAAAAAGATTTAAACAGTATTAATCTTTTGAACACTATAAATAATTTAATCTCTATAAAAATCAAAAATAATATTATTAAAGAAACTAGTAATCCAAAATTTCTAAGATTAATTCATGAAATTATTTAAAATTTTTTTATTTATTATTTTTCTTTTTTCTCTCTCTTTTTCTATTTATTCATATTTAAACTTCTCCGAAAACAAAATTGACCCGACTTCTATTAAGAATAGTTTTTATCTTCAGTTGGAACACGGTCTAAAAACTGCCCAAATCGATATTACTAAAAGTATTATTAAGGATTATCAAAATCAATTTGAATTCTATATAATTAATGAAAGTAATAACCCAATTAAAGTGATCTTATC
>Ga0247841_10008436_pt1 | contig 14842 bp, 13 predicted proteins | sample LaCruzMarch2015__2_FD_192410 | JGI IMG/M metagenome (GOLD analysis project Ga0247841, IMG submission 192410) | Freshwater microbial communities from meromictic Lake La Cruz, Castile-La Mancha, Spain - LaCruzMarch2015_18m | ecosystem: Environmental > Aquatic > Freshwater > Lake | place: Spain...
TAGTAATTGCGGTGAGATCAAATAGATTTCGCCGCTAATTTCTAAAATTTAACTAATCATGGGTCTATGGAAAATTCAGAGGTATTTTATGGCGATAGCATCAATTAGTAATGGCATGATGAGTTTTGGCGGGAATCCCGTTCAACACTTTGGCGTGCTGACCATCACATTACTTGCCCTAAACGTTATACAAGCAAATGGACTCGTAGCCGAGGCTTGTCTTTATGGTGGCAAATTATTGGGAGGCAGCGTGTGGGGTGCTGGGCAAATATGTTATGGGATTAGTTCGGTCACTGCTTTTTTAGGGCAGAAGGCTATTGAAGTTAGCACAAACCCAAACGCAGCAACCATCGTTGATTCGATTTCAAGGTGGGGGACATTCAAGCAATTGACTGACAAATGTTTTGATGTAGCTTTATTGACAAACCCTCAATTCGCAATACCTTTTAGAGTTGCTATGACAACTGGCTCTCTCGGCTTGGAATATTGGGGGTGTAGTTCATCTAGTGATGCATATCTAAAATGTGCAGATCAGCAGATTAATGTATTTAAAGTATGCAATGATATTCAAGTTACTAATGCGAATGGAATTGCTAACGCTTTTGCGAAATGCTCAGAAATCAAAGATGAAAAAGGAAAAGATTTGTGTTATTCCAGAGTAGTGGATGAGTTTAACGAAAATCCCACGAAAGAGGGGGCTCAACCACTTAATCAATGTTTTGCTTCAGCCCCAAGCTGTACCGCTCCGTGGCTGGAAAGAAACATTGCCTGTGCTGCTTTTGTTGGGCATGGACTCGTGATTTTTACTAGAATCGCTTATGATCTGGCCAAGGATTTTGTTCCGGCTCCATTGAAAACAGCCGCGAAGGTCGTCGATGTCGCGGCAAAAGTCATTCTATAAGGGAGAAAAAATGTTTATTAACAGCATACAAAGTCCATTTCCAGTTGATCCTGTGTTAGAAAAACTTACAGGAACCTTACGATGGGTTGGGGTTAGTATAGCAAAAGTTGCTGGGGTTGCCTTGTCTATTATTTTTCTGTACGCCCTTATTTCAGTTCTATTTGGAAAAGAAGTAGAAAATCCAAAAGCTGAAAAGTTTTTAATTTCAACTGGAGTGTTTTTAGGAAAAATCATTGAAATAATCGTCTTTTTCGGAGTGTGTAAAGGAATTGGTGACATTTTCTTCTTTTGTATATTAGGAAATCTTCAATACTATATTCCCAAGCCAATTGTTCAAGCTATCCCGCTGTCTTAGAGAATTTGCGGAAGGTGCTCTACTATCTGGTTTCAACATACATGATGTGATTGTGCTAAAAATGACATTCAAGTTACTAACATGGCCAGTTAATTCAATCATGCGAATGGAATTGCTAACGCTTTTGCAAAATGCTCAGAAATCAAAGATGAAAAAGGAAAAGATTTGTGTTATTCCAGAGTAGTGGATGAGTTTAACGAAAATCCTACGAAAGAGGGGGCTCAACCACTTAATCAATGCTTTGCTTCAGCCCCAAGCTGTACCGCTCCGTGGCTGGAAAGAAACATTGCCTGTGCTGCTTTTGTTGGGCATGGACTCGTGGTTTTTACTAGAATCGCTTATGATTTGGCCAAGGATTTTGTTCCGGCTCCATTGAAAACGGCCGCGAAGGTCGTCGATGTCGCGACAAAAGTTATTCTATAAGGGAGAATAAAAAATGTTCATCAACAGCATAGAAGGTTCATTTCCGGTTGATCCTGTGTTAGAAAAACTTACAGGAACCTTACGATGGGTCGGGGTTAGTATAGCAAAAGTTACTGGGGTTGCTTTGGCTATTATTTTTCTGTACGCCCTTATTTCAGTTGTGTTTGGAAAAGAACGAGATAAAAGAGAACCTGATGAATTTATATGTTCTTGTAGAACGATTCTAGGAAATATCATTAAAACTATTATCTTTTTCGGAGTGTGTAAAGGAATTGGTGATATTTTCTTCTTTTGTATATTAGGAAATCTTCAATACTATATTCCCAAACCAATCGTTCAAGCTATCCCGCTGTCTTAGAGAATTTGCAGAAGGTGCTCTACTATCGGGTTTCGACATACATGATGTGATTGTGCTGAAGCGGGGGTGCATCTTGTATAAGAAAGGTCGAAAATATTACACAATAATTAGCTAACCCGGTATCTTCATTTAAAGCGTCTGCTGTTTAATCATATTGTAATTATTATCATTAAGAAAGCGGCGGCACAAGGCGTGAAACAAGGGACGTTCGATTTTCTTGGACTTACGTTTTATTGGGGCAAATCTCAAGCAGGAAGGGTAATACCCAAACTGAAAACGAGAGCGAAAACCATGAAGACGAAACTTAAGAGGGTAAACGAATGGGCCAAGCAGATCAGGCATGAAAAGCCGATGAAAGAAGTATGGAAAATCTTCAAGACGAAACTGAGAGGCCACATACAATATTACGGAGTCTCTCACAACATCGAAAAGGTGAACACATTTCTTTATAGGGCAACAAAGATCATGTTCAAATGGCTGAATCGAAGAAGCCAATGTAAGAGTTTTACGTGGGAAAAGTTTCGGCTGTTCATGAGAGCTGATCCTCTTCCCACCAGCAAGATAGTCCACCCACTGTTTAGGACATCAAGCAGGTGAAGGATAGATATCTGGAGCCCGTTGCCTTAATTGGGCTCGGCGGGTTCTAACGAGGGGGGAGCCAAGCAATTGTCTCCTCTACTCTCTCAATTCCCTCTAAAGACAAACCATAGCAGTAAGGAAAATAAACACAGGGAATGGCTCGGTTAAAATTTTACCAGAATATTCTGTGGTAAATTCTAGAAAATATCCCCTCATTTTTTATCTTATTTGCAATAATCGTCGCCGTTTTAAAAATCTCCTGTCCCTTTTTTAGTGCGGAGCTCATTGAATCTATGTCCTCATCGAAATGCCAAGAATGCATTATACGCGGTTCTTTCCACCAACATTCATCTTCTTTTCGCTGAAGTCTTTCTTTTAAATCATGAGCGGTCGATTCAATCTCTTTTAAACATGACCGTAAGTCATGATTTAAACCAACAACCGTTTCTTTTGTTAGCAGAAATGAATCAACATTTCTAATGTCTTTCTCTGTACTAATATTGTTTGTTGTATACATGTTTTTTATTCTCATGTTTTAGTTACTGAAGATCAAACTAAATTTCAAAACCCAGCTCGATCTGTTAAATCCCGTGCTTAGGCAAAAGGATATACTGCCTTACATGGTTACACACCACTCTGGAAGCAATTTAGAAAGTCCCCACTCTTTACGACGTTGTTCAACAGCCTGCAAGGCTTTTTGAGCAATTTCGTTGCCATTCCGTGCCGCAATATCTAAATGTTGCATTATTGTCTTTACATCTTGCCAAGCCTGTTCCTTATCAAATTTAGATGCAGTCGGGCTGTTTTGAATAATGACTAGATTAATTAATCGATCTTGAAGCATTTTAATCTCATGTTGTGTTCTTTTAAGATCGGAATTTAAATAATGAAGGTTTTTTTGCGCTCCTGAAAATGGGTTAAATGCTGCTATAATTGATCTTATCATGTCATCAACTGCTTGAGTGGTCGCTGGTAAAGGGTTCCACGTAGTCCCATACGAACTGATTTTTTCGTTTCCTCTGATTTCTTGACTTGACCAGTGTGCTGGCATCATAACACGCTCTTCTAATATGCGATTTTCGATCAAAAATTTTAAACAAAAGTTTCGATTTTTTTCAATTAATCATTTTTTTCTGTTTACAATCGTTTAGATTAAACATAAGAGAGAAAAATCATGACATTCGTGAGATCAGTCAGCACCGTCGCAAGAGCTCCGTCCGAAGAAAGAATGCATCCCGCAACATCTAGGAACCCTTTTAACAAAACAACCAAAGTTTTTTATGATCATTTCTCACAATTTGCCAATTGGTTTGTGGCAAAGGTAAATCCTGCACTCAGCCATCAGTACATGGCTAATCTTTGTGTTGCAAAGCAAAGAGAACAAGCGTCAAGAATTGAATTACTGGAAAAACATAAGGAGCTCCAAGAAAAAATATCTCAACTTAGCATGCCAAGCAAAATAAAAAAATTCACATCCGGCGGTTGGATTGAATGGGCAATCGGCAACGATCGTCGTAACGAACTGAAAACACAGGTCCAAGCAGCGTACGTTCGCAATCAACAAGTGGATGCTGTGGGCAAGTCACTTCGAGAGGTTCGTGATAAATTCGAAACGGCAAAACAAAATGTCTATAAGCGAGAAGAATGTGCTAGACAGGCCTTACAACGCTTTGAGAATGCATCTTGGTTTTACAGCTAGCCGCACCTCCTCCTTTCAGGGAGGAGGTCTTCAATTTATACCGCTCGTGATTCAAAAATCGGTTCTGCCTGCGTCAGATAGCCATTGAATATGAATCCGCCTGCATCGCCCAACTTCAAGAAGTTGGGCTGTTTCGGCGCCGGCTTCGCCTGATTCAAATTCAAGGCACTTCCTGGGCATAATCCGATTTTTGAATCACTCCCGGTATATTAAAACCAATGAAACGCTTTTCGGAAAGTGCTGTAATTGACAGAACTATTGTGGTCATTGACGATTCCAAAGGCGATTTTTTTGAATTGCCCATTGAATTCAGGTTCTGCAAAAACGTCTTTATAAAGTGAAGCGATGAGCTTCGGATCATTTCCAAAAGCTCCGCATCCATAAGCGCTCAATACAACAGAATCATGGCCACGGCACAGTGCAACTCGCAGCATTGTGCGCATTTTTTCTTTGGTGTTTTCTCGATAGACTTTTTCATCATTAGGACGATCGCGCCCACCATATTTTTTATTGTGAACCGTATCATATGCTGCCGAAGCAAAGACAGCGGCTGTAACGGGTTTTTCAAGAAAAGCATAGTTTTCGCTCGGGTCGGCTCGGAAAAATTGTACTTCAGGAACATAGATACCGCCCAATTCATGAAACGGAAAGCGCCACCATGCCCGATTGCGCAATGCTTCGTACAAGTTCGATTGTCTGCAGAGGGTCTCTTCTTGCGCGCTTGATCCATGTAAAACACCCCCGCCCGGGATATATCGATTGGCCATATCCAAGACAAGAGGATTTAAACCCTCTTGAAGGAGTTTTTCGGTCATTTTGAGGGTCGTTCGATTTTCAACGGTAATTTTGGTGTGATAGTTTTTGTTCAGACACTTTAGCGAACTCGTTGATGAATAGGGCTGGGTGTTTCCGATCATCCTGGTTTGACGAGCTGCATCTAGATGAACCGTTCGGCCCGACGGCGATTGATATTGGCCGCGACTAATCGTATCGCATGTTTCTTTAAAGATTTGAACGTTATCGTCTCTTATCTGTTGATCGCTGCGAGAGGAACGAGAAGATCCAGATGATTGATAAACAACTCCGCCGGTTCCCACCAGTAGGCCTGAGGCAATTGCAAGTGGGGTGCTTAAAATCAACCCGACTCCAGCGATCATTGCCCCCGCTGTTAACCACGCTACATTCTTAATCGCGGTTGAATAAAAGGATGTTTGGTGAGGGGTATAAGTTGTTTTTGAAGATGCTTGCACTGGATTCATTGTGTTGCCTGGTTTGTTTTGTATTTGTTTAATTATGATTTATGTTAGTAAAAATCGCAACTAATTAACAAATTACATTTGTTATGAATTTTTAAATGCATATATTTAGTGATTCGAAGTAGTGAAGATTGAAGAAAGACGTTTATAGAAAATTTTTTTAGCACATAAAAAGGTTGTTCAATAGTTGTAAAAGAAAATTATTGTGAAATGAAAACCAAGAAATCTGAAACGTATTTTTGACAATAATCAGGGAATGTGAAAATAAGAAATTAATCTCGACAATTGTTAAGGTGGTTTTTAACACGCAGAAATAGAAGAGGTTTTGTTTATGCTTGGAACGATTTTAATTGTAATTTTAGTTTTGATGTTAATTGGTGCATTGCCTCGTTGGAACTATAATCGTGAATGGGGATATGCTCCTTTTGGTGGGCTGACGACCATATTAATCATTATTTTGATTTTGTGGTTATTAGGTGTTATTTAATTACGTAGATATCGAATGCGATTTGCCGGCCCAGGCTTTCATCACAGAAGATGGGTTTCCATTTTCTTTGAAACGTATCGCTTGCTGCAATCCCATCCCTTCAGGGGTGGGTCAAAGCAAGCTATATGATAACGCGGTAAGCGGCGGGGGAAACTCCTTCTTGAAAGGAGGAGTTCTTCAATGTGCAATTAAAAAATTGAAACCCTTTACATAGGAAAATCATGAAAAATGGAAAAATTTTAGGAATTGTCCTTGTCATCGCTGGTGCGGTTCTTCTTTACTTTTCCCATTACATCAATACTCAAGTCGCGGAAGGAAGGTCAGAAATTTCTACAGGTCAAAGTCAAGTCGATACTGCCACCAAGCTCTTCTCCGTGAATCCTGTATCAAAAGAGGTCGGAAATCAATTTACTGGCTCTGCTCAAAGCAGGATCAATGCAGGGATTGTAGAGGCCAACCAATATGCTGAATATGCCAACTGGTTCATGATTGGCGGGATTATTACTATCGTTGCGGGAGTTGGAGTCTTTTTGTTCATGAAAAAAAGAGACTAGTAGTCCGTCAAGATTGCTTCGTCGCTTTTAGAGTTTTTTTCGGCGTTATTTAAACATCCTTAAGGTTTCAAAAAACCCTGGATCGTCATGGGTGCCGATTCGCTGAAAAACTTCTTAAAGAATCCAAAAAAACCCGGATCTTCGCAGGCGCCGATTCGCTCAAAGGCTTTTTTTGCTTGAGTTAAACGGTCAAATGCTTGGGTAGACTCATGGTTTTTGTCTGGGTGCAGGATTAATGACATTTTGTGATATAGGGAATTCACATACGCGCATTTTTTATCCTGAAACTCGGCCTCATCGAATGTCGATTTGGATCCAGCTAAAATAATTTTGGCGTGATTTAAACATTCCTTAGGATTCAAACCCTTGTGAGCAGCGAGTTCTAAATTGGAAAGACCCGATAATCCCTTTGGTACGGCACAATTTTCAACAGGCGGTGGTTCTGCAGGAATTGATCCGGCAGGCTGAGAAAAAATAGTGATGTAACTCGGCACGCTGGAGCCTAATTCAAGGCCAAAATTGAGAAGATGAACTCCGGCCGCACCCAATGCAGCAAACGGACGGACACCCAATTGCTGAACACATCGCTTGAGACCGCAATAGCTATTTTTGGCAACCGCATAGTTTGTGCTGAACTCATTTAACACCATCAGGGCCTTTGACGAATTAGGAGAAAAGAGGCTGGTGACCCCGGCAATCAATCCAAGCCTGAATCTTCCGGTTATCGAAACGTTGCTACGTATTAACGGATGGATTTTCTGGGTAGTGGGAAGGTTGCTGACGATTTTTTGTTTGGCGAAATAACTGATCACAACGCCAATATAGGGTAAGTAAATTTTTGATATAAATTCTTTTAAAGCCTCAATCTCTTCTTCCGTCTGCGCAGCAAGGCGAATCCTCGGAAATTGCCGAAAAAGATATAGGCCATAAAACCCTAAGCCTATGTACATGGATTGGGTTAACACGAGCTTTAGATCGCTTGAGGTCATTAACGCGGGAGTTTTTTGAATGGCTTTTGCATACAAAAGAGCAAGAGGAATCACGCCGTTTTTATTGGGGATTGTTAACGAAGCCCCTTGTTTGACAAAAGGAATAATATCTGTCGGTACGTCACAGGAAATAGCCAAAAAATGCGCTGGCGTGCATCCGTTTTTGTTTGAAACATTGATGTTGAGATCCATCGATTTCAGGCAGGGAAGGAGCTCAGGGTGGCCGAACATGGCAGCAAAATGTAAATACGTATTGCCATCCGGAGTGACAAAAGCCGGATCGGATCGCGATACGAGAAATTCTACAGCATCTTTCTTGCCCGTGTATAGAGCGTAATGCAAAGGAGTCAAACCGTTGGAATCCACCCGCTTGAAAGCGGCTTTATCGAATGTCTCAAGCATCGACACGTCGCCTTTAGTCGCGGCTAAAATGACTGCAGTCATTTTATTGGTTGGGGTTTGGCCAAGCTTGGATAGCCATTCATGGGTGTTTTTTTCTAAAGAGACGAGTCCGTTAACAATCGTGTGGGGATCTAGCTGGTTCGTGATTTGTTTGACATCTATCCCAAACAGATTTTTCACTATGATTGCGGCCATTTCCGGCTGATGGGTCTGAATCGCCAGATCAAATGCGGTTTGACCGTCTTGATCTTTTCCTGTTACCGAAAATCCTTCTTGAAGAGCTTTTTCCAGCAATTCTTTATTGTGTTGGCGTACTGCATAATGAAGTGGAAGTTCAGGTTTTTTTAATTGATCAAAACTAAAAACGCTTTTATGATGATTAATTTGTTTAATATTTAGAGCAGCCGTCATATAACCTTAATTGTAAAATTCGCTAGAAGTTTAATTCAAAAGGAAATTCAAATCAATACAAAATGAGCCAATTGAGAATGGTATTTAGTCGGGCTTTTTACATAGATTCAAGATTTTCGTCACATAGGACTCCAACTCGGCGGGGGAAACAAATTTTTTGGGCATCAGGAATGTGTGCTGCTCCGCCTTTTTGTCGATGATCTGTTCGGTAACGAGCGAAAGATTTTGGAACTTGAGCAGTGAAAAGTGATACGCGGAGGCCAAGACGCGGATGCGCGTGAGATGATAGAGCCAAAGAACCGGTTCCGGAGGCGCGCCAAAGCGATCCTTTATTTCGTCGAGCAGTTCATCGATTTCGGCAAATGACGAGGCTTCGCCCAGACGATAATAGAGTTCCATGCGCAGCGACACTTCCGAGATGTAGGTTTCGGGGATGCGGGCGTCAAATGAACTCTCGATTTTCGCTTCATTGAAAGTAATGGGCGCTTTTTTCTTGAGAGCGTCGATGGCTCGTTTCAGGAGTTTGCAATAGAGATGAAAACCGATGGCGGAAACTTGTCCCGATTGTTGGTCGCCGAGAATATCTCCCGCCCCGCGGATTTCCAAATCGCGCATGGCGATTCTCATCCCGCCGCCATAGCCGCCTGCTTCGACGAGCGCACTGAGCCTCTTGCGCGACGGCTCGGGCAGAGTCATGTTTTTGGGAATTAAAAAGTAAGCGTAGGCAGTGCGATTCCAGCGACCCACCCGGCCGCGGAGCTGATAGAGATCTGCGAGTCCGTAGGTATCGGCGCGATCGATCAGGATTGTATTGGCGTTCGGGATGTCAATTCCGTTTTCGACGATCGTCGTGGCAAAGAGAAGATCGATTTCCCCTTTTTGAAATCGATGGAAGATCGGGTCGATATCCTCGGAGTCCATTTGGCCGTGGACAACACCGATACGGGCCGATGGCACGAGCTTTCCAATTGCTTCCGCCCGCTGAAAAATTGTCTCGACGCGGTTGTGGATGAAAAAAGCCTGGCCCCCGCGAGACAATTCGCGCATGAGTGCGTTTTGGATCAATTCCAAATCGGTCTCGGCGATGATCGATTTCACAGGCAGGCGGTCTTGCGGCGGTGTGTTGATCACCGACATATCGCGGGCATGAACCAGCGACATGTAGAGAGTGCGCGGAATGGGAGTGGCCGATAGCGTCAGGGAATCGACACCTGCTTTGAAACGCCTTAAATGCTCTTTGGCTCTGACTCCAAATCGCTGCTCTTCATCGACGATCAGCAGCCCCAGATCTTTGAAAATCACATCTTTTGATAACAATCGGTGAGTTCCGATTAAAATGTCGATGGTTCCCGATGCGGTTTTTTCGATCGTTTCACGATTTTGCTTCGCCGTACAAAAACGAGAAGCAACGCCGATTTTGACGGGAAAGCCGCTCATGCGCTGGCGAAAGGTTTCGTAGTGCTGCATGGCGAGGACCGTGGTCGGAACCAGGACGGCAACCTGTTTTCGGCCGTCGACGACGGCTTTAAAAGCGGCGCGCATGGCAACTTCCGTTTTGCCATAGCCCACGTCTCCGCAAATCAGCCGATCCATGGGCTTTTCAGAGAGCATGTCTGCCTTGATAGCGATGATCGCATTGAGCTGATCGCTTGTTTCGGTGTAAGGAAAGTCACGTGCAAATTGAGAGATCGTTTCAGAATCTTCCGGATAACGAAACCCGCCTTGCACCACGCGTTCGGCATAGAGTTGGAGCAAGTCGTTCGCGTAGCCAAGAATCTGCTGCTGGGCGCTGATTCGTGTGTTTTGCCATCGTTTGCTGCCGAGCTGGCTCAACGTGGGAATTTCTTCGTGGGAGCCGATATAGCGCGAGATGAGGTAGGCCTGATTCAACGGCACAAATAATTTGCTGTCATTGGCATAGGCAATGGCGAGAAATTCCGTCTCTTGACCTAGATGGTTGGCGAGCTTTTCCATCCCGAGATAACGGCCGATGCCGCTATGAAAATGAACGACCATGTCGCCGGGGGTGAGCTGATGAAATTCCGCAGCGGGAGTATGAGAGGTGCTTCGCCATTTTTGACGGCGGATGGGGGTGCGGCCTGTGATCTCTGCGTGGGGAATCACGATCAAGGGCAAATCGCATATCACGAAACCGGAGGTAAGATAGCCTCGCTGGAACTGAACTTGCTTTGAGAGAGTAATGGAATGATCGGAAAGTTGGCGCTGGATTTCTTTCTCTTCCGTTTCATTCAGATTGAGAAAAATGGTAGGCGTCGCGATCTGTTTTGGCAGCCTTCCGAGATAATCCTGATCTTCGTTTTCATCGGTGGTTAAAAAGTGGATCGGATGATCGAAAGGATGAAACCAGCGATGCGCTTCAAAGGAATGGCTGAGAGCTTCAAAAGAGATCGATTGCAGATACTTTGTACGCTCTTTGTTTTTGCGTACGGTCGAGAGATTTTCAATGGATTCGGGCGCGCCAAAAATCTGCTGCTTTTCTTTCAACCGGTGAATCAGTTCATCGAGTGAATAGAAAAAAGCCGATTTTGAACCGGGCATGTTTTTGAGAGCGACATAGGTATTTTCTATCGCGACGATATCATCCCAAAAAATTAAAAAGTCTTTGCCGAGATAGTCGGTAATGGGGCAGAGGTCGTTGGCGTTGCGCAGCAGCATGAGCTCCTGGGCGGGGGAGATGAAAATTTCTTCTACATGGCCAATCGATTTTTGGCCCACGGGATCAAAGGTACGGATCTCCTCGATTTCGTTTCCCCAGAATCCGATTCGAAATGGATCGGTAGAAGCGACGGGGAAAAGATCGAGGATGCCTCCGCGAATGGCGAACTCTCCTTTGTCGGCAACAACCGGGCATTGCCTATAGCCGAGCTGAGTTAAAATAGCCGCGAGATTGGCAAATTCGATTTTCGAGTGTTTTTTCCAGGTCATTAATTGAGGGGCGATGAGATCTTTTGGGAGTACTTTTTGGAGAAGCGATTGCAATGGGCATAGACAGATGGTTCCCTGTTTGCGTTGGATTAGCGAGCGGAGCGCTTCGAAACGTTTGCCGATGATGTCAGGGCTCGGTGGAATTTCTTCGCCGGGCAGCGTCTCCCATGCGGGAAATTCGATGGCGAGTCCGGGAGCAATCGCCTCGAGGTTTTCAAAAAAACGATCCTCGCGCGTCCCTCCGGTGAGGAGAAGAACATTTTTGCCCGTTGTTTGAGCGCAATATGCCGCAAGGATTGCCTTGGGAACATCCCACAGAGACTCAAATAAGAGAGATTTCCCTTCATTTAACGCCTTTTGCAGCGCTAAAAAGGAGGGGCTCTGATTGAGGAAATCGAACTTCATGCGAGCCGGCCTAAAGTCTCTTTAATCTGAGCAATTGCCTGGGAAAGTCCGTGAGGATTTTTGCCGCCGGCTTGCGCCAGATTTTGCTTGCCTCCGCCTCCGCCCTGAATCAGTGGAGCGGCTTCTTTGATGAGAGCGGCCGCATTGATCTGTTTTTGCACGAGATCGGGACTCGCCTGGACAAGCAGCTGGCATTTTTCGCCGCAAACGGCGCCGAGGACGATGACGCCCGATTTCAGATGATCCATGAGTTCTTGGGCGAGTAAGGGAAGATCTTCTACGGCGAGATCGACTACGCTTGCGACGATGGCAATATGGCCTGCTTTTTCGCGATGCGAGAGTAGTTTGCTGGCTGTCTCGATGAGCTGGCCTTTGTGCAGGTGTTTAATTTTCTGGCACAGTTGTTTGTTTTCATCGAGTAACAGATTGAGTTTTTCAGCAATGCTACAGATCGGGGCTTTGAGTGAAGAGGCGAGCAGCAACAGAAGATCTTCTTCTTGTTGGACAAGCTCTTCGGCTTGCCGCCCCGTGACAGCTTCGATGCGGCGAACGCCGGCGGCGATGCTGCTCTCTTTGATAATTTTGAATAGACCGATTGTTCCAACGCGATTGGTGTGCGTTCCGCCGCAGAGTTCTTTGCTATAGTCGATATCGATCAGACGGACCGTGTCGCCATATTTTTCGCCAAAAAACTGTTTGATCTCCGGGTGTTTTTGCACCTCTTCATAACCCATTTCATGCACATTGACGGGTAAATCTTCGCGGATCTTTTCGTTCACGAGATTTTCAACCTGGCGCAGCTCTTCTGCGTTCATCTGTTTGTGGTGGTTGAAATCGAAGCGCAGATGAGTTTCATCGACGAGCGAGCCCGCTTGCTTAATGTGGGAACCGGCCACTTTTTGAAGCGCCCAATGAAGAAGATGGGTAGCTGTGTGATTGTTTTGGATGTTTTTGCGGCGAGAAGAGTCGATCGAAACTTGCACATGCTCGCCTTTTTTGAGCGAGCCGTTTACGAGACGGCCCAGATGAGCGATGACCCCGGGAAATGGCGAGATGCAATCTTCCACCTGAAAGATAACTCCGCCTTTTGAAATTTGCCCTGTGTCGCCGACCTGGCCGCCCATTTCAGCATAAAATGGCGTGCGATCAAGAAGAAGCGTTGCTTCGTCTCCTTCTGAGATGTGGTCGACAAATTGGTTGCCCATCACGATACCGATCAGAGAAGCTTCGCTGCTCGTTTTTTGATATCCTTCAAAGACGCAAGAAGCGTGAGTGCGGGTAAAGTCGCTGAAAAAATTCTGATCAAACTGCTGAGCCAGAACTTTTCGGTTTTTGCGTGAACGTTCCCGAGCCTCTTCTTCCAGTTTTTCGAAACGCGGCAAGTCGATGGAAAGGCCTTCATCTTTGGCGATAAGCTCGATCTCTTCGACGGGAAATCCATACGTATCTTTGAGCTTGAACGCATCGTCTCCGATGATTTTTTTCGTGGCGCGAGATCGATCGATCACTTGGCCAAGCAATTCTCCGCCTCTTTGCAGTGTGCGTAAAAAGCTCTCTTCTTCCAAGGTCAAGATCTCGGCGATGCGTGATTGAGATTGGGCAAGTTCGGGGAAATCTTCACCCATTACGGAAACGAGACGGGGAAGTACGTTGGCGAGAAATGGACGCTGCAATCCCAGCATGCGGCCATGCCGCACTGCGCGGCGTAATATTTTACGCAGAACATAACCGCGGTCGGTATTGCTCGGCTGGGCGCCATCGGCAATGGCGAATGACAGACTGCGAATATGATCGGCAATGACGTGGAAAGCCGGCGCTTGCAGGCGATTTTGTTCGTCATATTTGATCCGGGAGATCTCTTCGACGGAAGCGATGAGCGAGCGCAAAATGTCGGTTAAAAAGACATTGTCGACGCCTAGGCTCAAGGCAGCTACCCGCTCGAGTCCTGAGCCGGTATCGATCGATTTTTTGGGAAGGGGGTCTAATTTTCCGGATGCGCTGCGGTTGAATTGCATGAATACGAGATTCCAGAATTCCAGATAGCGCTCTCCCGACAAGTCATCATAGGGCGTAAGAGCCGAGCTATATTTTTCTCCGCGGTCATACAATAGCTCCGAACAGGGTCCGCAGGGACCTACGTCGCCCATGGCCCAGAAATTATCTTTTTCACCGAATCGGACGATGCGTTGGGCGGGTATATGTTTTTCCCACAAACTAAAGGCTTCATCGTCATCTTTGTAAACGGAAACCCAGATTTTTTTCGGATCGAACGCAAACACATGGGTCGTTACGTCCCAGGCAAAGGCTATCGCCTCTTTCTTGAAATAATCGCCGAATGAAAAATTCCCCAGCATTTCAAAAAAAGTACAGTGGCGCGTGGTATGTCCCACGTTATCGATGTCTTTCACACGAATGCATTTTTGCGTCGTGGTCGCTCGAGTGTAGGGACGTTTCGACATGCCTAAAAAAACGTCCTTGAATTGATTCATCCCGGCGTTGGCAAATAAAAGGGTCGGATCGTCGTGCGGGACTACCGGTGAGGAAGGAACAATTGTATGTCCCTGAGATTTATAATATTGAAGGAATTGACGTCGAATGTCTTGTGAAAGCATAATTGCCTGTAAATACCGATAAATGTTAGGACATTTCCTTTTTCTGGGGTAGAGATTTTCTGCTTGCGAGGATAAGTCTTCACCCACCACAATAAAGTTTTAATATCAATGAACAGGATTGTGTTTTATGGACGACCATTTAAAAAAACAGCTCGGGAAAATTGCCAATGGTATTCGCACGCTCGCCATCGACGCCGTGCAAAAGGCTGATTCCGGACACCCCGGCATGCCCATGGGCTGTGCGGAGCTGGGTGCTTTTTTGTATGGAATGTTTTTGCGCTACAATCCTAAGAACTCAAGATGGCTTAACCGCGACAGGGTTGTTCTTTCGGCAGGCCACGGATCAATGTGGCTCTATTCTTGTTTGCACTTCGCCGGCTACAACGTTTCAATGGATGACATCAAGCAATTCCGGCAGATCCATTCAATTACGCCGGGCCACCCGGAATTTGGCGTAACGGAGGG
>Ga0247841_10008437_pt1 | contig 14840 bp, 9 predicted proteins | sample LaCruzMarch2015__2_FD_192410 | JGI IMG/M metagenome (GOLD analysis project Ga0247841, IMG submission 192410) | Freshwater microbial communities from meromictic Lake La Cruz, Castile-La Mancha, Spain - LaCruzMarch2015_18m | ecosystem: Environmental > Aquatic > Freshwater > Lake | place: Spain...
AGTATAGCAAGGTGTATCATGTCAGGATTGGCGATAGAACTCTGATCTCAGAGGTACCGAAGAAAGTTAGGGACTTGGATAGTAAGCTCGGATTGGGGTTATTCCCTACCGCATGAGGAGTTAAGGTCCTAAATCAGAAAAAAGCTGATGAAGTTGAACGGTTTCTTCTGGAAACTCCACAGGAGATGCTCTGCGTATCGGAATTCTCTTTAGATTCAATCGGTGTAGCGTTAGTACGCCGCAGCATGCACGACATTTTTTTAAAAGCAGTGGATGACATGCTTCTAACTGGTGGGATTCGCTTGTTACGGTTAGGCCCAGAAGACATGCAGAAGCTTATCCAAGCCTCAAGAAGATTCAAACTTGATTATGATGATGCATATCAATGTGCTCTGGCAGAGACATACAATCTCATCTTGGTGAGTTTTGATAGCGATTTTGATAGAACAAAACGAGGAAAAGCAACGCCTGCTGATATATTAAAGTTAAATAGAAAGTGAAATAGGGAATTTAAAGAGCTATGTCACACCCTTGCACAGCTCCCCGCTCTCCAGATCCTCCTGGAAGAAGTCGCGCGCCGTCCTCCTTCCCAGCGCCAGGTCCAGCTTCCTCCTGGCATAAAAGGGCACGAGCCGCAGCATCTCCCTGGCAAACCATTTGGGATAGAGCTTCTTCACCTTGTTGTACCGCAGCCAATCCAGACCGTAGTACCGCGCGTTCATCTGCCAGGTGATGTACTGCACCTCTTCCTCGGAGAGGTGGCGCGTCTTTAAGTTGGCATGCAGTCCGTCGTACCTGGTGAAGTCGTTGTTGGTGACGAGGCCCATCTCCTCCAGCTCGGCGCGCATCTCTGTCTTGGGGTAGGGCGTGGAGATGTAAAAGATGGGAAAGTCCACTTTTAGCCTGCGTGCCAGCTTAAAGTTCTCCCACAGATCCTCCTCATCGTCATCGGGATTGCCTCCGATCAGGCCCGTGGAGACGATTATATTATTATCATGCAGGTACTGCACCGCTTTTTCCGCATCATTGGACATCTTGCCCTTGCCCAGAAATTCCAGGTTCCTCTTGTTGATGCTCTCTACCCCCAGAAAGACACCATCGAAGCCTGCTTCCCCCATCTTGTCCACCAACTGCTTGCTGGAAGCAATGCCCGAAGCGGAGGCCTGCGTTTTGTAGCGCAGATGGGTGAGATTGGCATCGATGATGGCCTGGCATAGGCGTTCCAGCCTCTTTGGGTCCAGGGTGATGTTGTCGTCCGGGAAGAAGATGGACTCGGCCCCGTGCGCTTCGGCGTCCCGAATGTCCTCGATCACTCTCTCAATGGAAAAGCGCCGGAAGCGGCGGCCGTACATGAGATTGATGGAGCAGAACTTGCAGCCCTGCGTGCAGCCCCGGCTGGTCTCCACGCAGTCGATGGGCACATCAAAGCTGTAAAAGCCCCTGGTGATGAGACGCGCATCCCTTTTGGGCATGCGAATCTCCTCCACCTTAAGCAGGGGACGGGACGGGTTGTGGACCATTTTTTCCCCTTTCCGTCCCCCCTTTTCATCGTGGTAGGATAGTCCCAGGATGCCGCGCGGGCTTTTTCCGGCCAGCCGGGCCTCTACCAGTTCCCGGAAGGTGGCTTCGCCTTCACCGCGCACAATGTAGTCGATAAGCGCCGCATCCGCGCTCTGGCCGATCTCCTCCGCCGCCAGCGTGGGATGATATCCGCCGAAAACCGTCTCTGCGCCTGCCTTCTTGGCGATCTTTGCCAGGGCCAGGGATTCTCGGTACTGAAAACTCATGGCGGTCAGGCCCACCAAATCGTAGCCGTTTACGATCCGGCTCACATACTGCCGGTGGTTTTTCAGGCCGTGGATGTCAGCCACATGAACCGTGCACAGGTCATCCACATGCGCCGCCAGCGAGGCCAGGCCAAGATTGGGCACGCGGGCGATGCGGTCAAAGTCGAGCTGAACTACGGGAGATGATAGTAGTAACAACTTCATCTTCAGCTCTCATTCTCATTCACATTCAGCAGCCTCAGGCCCGCATTCCAGTCGAACTTATTGGCCCGGCTGATGTAGGCGGCAACCTCCTTCACTCCATTCCAGCCACCGTAGCGATAGGCATTGGACCACACCCGGGCCGAGGTGCGAAAAGGCGCATGCCAGGGATGAACCAGCTTGAAAGACCAGTCCAGGATGCCCGGAAACTCCTCAGGCTTGATGCGAGGATGATTCCAAACCATGTGCTTGCCGTCGTGGTGATGATAGTCGTGATCCCAGATGCCGAACTTCTCCTCGATCTCCGTCCACATGGGCGTCTGGGGCAGAGGAGTTATGACGCAGATCTGGGTTATGTCCAGCTTCAGTGCCGCCAGCTTCTTTATGTCCTCACAGAGCGACTCCTTAGTGTCCTCCTCAAAGCCGATCATGTAATAGCCCACCGTGCCCAGATTCCTTGCTTTCAGCATGCGCAGCGTCTCTAAAATGTCCTCGGTGCCTTCCTTCTTCTTCATCTGGTCCAGGCGCTCTTGATGCAGGTTCTCAATGCCGATGGCCGCTCCCCCAAAACCGGACACCTTTCTGCCGTTCTTCTGCCTCATGTCCGCCCAATCGTCGATCTTCGTTCTCAGATAATCGGCCCGCGCCATGCATCCCCAGACCATCTGATACCTGTCTAAAAGCTCTACCACCGCATCGGCATGGCGGCGATTGCATCCGAAGTTCTCATCCTCGATCAAAACCACATTGATGCCCTGCTCTTTGTAGTAGGCCAAAACGCGCTCAATGCTCTGCAGAGAGATGATATTGGGTTTGTTGCAGAAGACCGGCGTCTGGCAGAATTTGCAGCCCACCGGGCAGCCGCGCGTGGTGAACAGCACTCCATAAATATTAAGTTTTATGTTGAAGGGCGTGTTGAGATATTCAATAAGCGGAGGGTGAATTATGTCCCTGATCTGCCTTCCGAAATAGGGGGCAAGCTCTCGCTCCGAATAGCCCACAAAGATCCGATCGAACCTGTCCTGCACGGCAGTGGTCAGCGCGCCATAGTTCCCCGCCCATACCTCGCCGGCTCCAGCGGAGCGCGCCGCATCCACCATCTCCAGGGCTTCATGGGTCTCACTCAGGTAAAAGGAGAGCCCCACCACATCCCATCCCTCCTGCAGCTTCTTTTGGTACTCATCCCAGGTGGGAAACTCCAGGATCTCGAGCTCGGGAATGTTCTGCTTTAGAAATCGCAGGCCAAAGGACTGGATGCGCGGCCAGTAGAATCTGAACCATGACCTGGTATTGGCTCCGATGTAGTCATAAGGCTCGGAGCCCTTTTTATAAATGGTTGTGAACAGAACCCTGGGAGTCATAAATCCCCTGTCCCTTCTCCATGGAAGATTAAGCTTACGATTCCGGACGGGCGGAAATGCCCTTCCCTTCCTTGCTGCGGGCTAGCAGGTTCTCATAGGCCCGGGCAGCCAGCTCGCGGACATCAATGCCCATCTCTCTGGCGATCAATAGGACAATGGCATCCAGCTCCACCAGCTTTTTCAGGGAATCCTGTTTCTCATTGGCAAGAGCAATGACCTCTTTTCGGCTCATGCCCGTGTGGGAGGTGATGAGCCTTATTCCCTGATCCAGTATGCCCTCCTCCGTGGACGGCTTGAATCCCAGGGGAACCGCCACTGCCGCGGCATCAAAGATGGCATTTACCATTTCGCCTTCCATTTTAACCATGCCTTCCGCTTCCGCTTCCCGGAGGAGGGCGCGCACCTTCTCAGGCGGCCCCCATTTCAGGTCGAGGGATAGGGCAAAGATAAAGTCGCTGATCTTCAGGCTCGTCTTGCCGCGCTTCTTGAAGGGCGTGGCCACCAGAAAGGCTTTCTCAGAGTCCAAGGAAACACCGACCTGTTGGTCTGATGCATAACAGATATAAACTAGCCCGTCGAGAGGAGAAGATTATTTAATCCTTTGAGTGAGAATTGATGTTAGATGAGGCTAATATACCCGATTGTTATTCTATTCCTGCTCATTGCCGCCAGCTCCGCCCAGCTGGAAGCAGACAAGGAAAGGTTTGATGTTGTGCTCCATCCCGGCGACCTGGAGGAGAGAACGCTTAAGGTCGCCAATATTGGAGATGCGACAATCTTTAAGATCTCAAAAACAAAGATGAGCGGAACTGCCAGGGACTACATATTCCTGGACATGCCCCAAGAAAAACCGCTCCTGCCTCAGGATAAAGCAGAGATTAAGATCTTCTTTGCCCTGCCTCCTGAGACGCGACCGGGAACTTATACAGGATTTATATATTTACTGGACAGCGCCCCTCCCTCGCTGCCCATGAGAATAGATTTCGAACTCACTGTCATCGGACAGGAGAGCTATGGCATTGGCATGACCATTGATGATGCCAGGTCTGCTGTGCTTTCTGCCAATGCCGAAGATATCGCTCAGTTCGATCTGGCTGTTAAAAATCTGGGGGCATTTAGAGATGTGGCCTCGATCGATGCCGGACTGCTGCCGGATGGGTGGAGCGTTAGCTTGATGGATGGAGAAAAAACGCTAGCCTTTCCCTACGATGTGCCTCTAGACCCGGGCACAACCCATACCATGAAGCTGCAGGTGCAAACCTCCAAACCCGGCAAGAAAGGCAATCTCTCAATCGTAGCCACATCTTTGGGCAACCAGACCAAGAATTCTTCTGTTGAGGCTGTGGTTGAATTCGGCGTGGCAGTTCGGGGCTACAACGTGGAAATCAAGGTCCCTGAAAAAATTGTGACCAACAAGACCTACCAGGGCTCCTTCAACATCATGCTGGATGTCAAGGAGTTGGTAATGGTAGGAATAGTAACGCCCCCTGATCTCATGGTCATACCTCTGGCCCAGACGGTAGAAGTCGCCCCGAAAAGCCCTGGCATTGCCAATTTCACCCTGCTGGCTTTTGCAAGCGGCGACTATCCGCTTGTCTTCCGTCTCATGGACTCGCACGGCATTCCCATGCCGGAAGAGGTGGCATCCATCAAAGCGGTCTTGCCGCAAGGCATGGCCGTGCTGACGGGAGTTGACTTCCTCTACAGCACAATTGCATCTGTAAGCCACCTTGGCAATGGAACTGCTGATTTCGATGTAATTACCGTTCCGCCTGGAAAATTAAGTGAAAAGGATCAGGAGAAGCTGCAGGACTATTCCACGATTGTGATTTTGGGCAATCAATCCATCGTCTCCGAGGACGCTGAAAAGGCACTGGATGGTGTCGAAATCAAGCGCATTGACAGAAGTAGCCTTTACGAAGAGTGCTGGCTCTTTGCGGCAGAAATCTGGCAGAATGGAACTGCCGAGGTGGTCTTATCCGGCTCCAGGCCGGCTGATATATTCAGGGCCTATCAGGCGGCCGAGATGGCAGGCGCACCAATAGTGATATGCGAGGGCGATGTGACCGGGAATGCAGTGACCGCCATAAAGCAAATGACCAAAAGAAATGTTACCCTCTCTCGGGTGCTCTTCGTAGGCGAGATCGGGGCAGAGTATACAAAGCCACTGCAAGATGCAGGCGTCAAAATAGAAGAGGTGAATGTGTGAGGCTGCAATATCTAATACTATTCATATCAATCATGTCCATTACACAGCAATGCTTCGCAGAGGACGCACCTCTGGAAAGAGGAGTTAAGGGCGACCTCGCTGATGCAATTTTAGTCGGAGCAGACGATTGGCATGCATCCATTGCAGCTACTCCTCTGGCCATCTGGTCTCAGGAAAATCAGACCCGAACATTACCTATGCTGATTCTTCCCAAAGCGGTCCATGCCGGCGATAGAAACGGCTGGGTGGAAGAGAGCGATCTGCAAAGATATGGGGCCTCTGCCATCCTGGGCACATTCAAGGCGGCAAATATCAGCGCCATAACCATCCACGGGACTGGAGATCAAGTAAAAGCATTGGTAGAAGCAGCCCACAAAGACGGTCTGAAAGCTTACATTACTGCTACTCTTGAGGTTCCCGTTATCTCCGAGCCGGAGGCGGCAGGAGATATAGAAGAGGTGCCGCAGGCCAGGAGAGCCATGCTTGCAAAGGCAGGCCTCGATCTGCCGGCAACTGACGATTCCAGGATCGATAAAAGCTTGCTGCAACTGGCAAATCCCGATATCGGCGGCAATGCCACCCTTTTTTGCCCTGCCAACCAGGAGGCAAGGGATAATCTCTACAATCTGATAGAAACACTGATAGACGACTACAAGGCCGATGGCGTTGTGCTTTATAATTTCGGCTTCCAGGATGAGAATTATTGCTACTGCGTTGTCTGCAAGGAGAAATTCTATCAGGATACCGGCATAGATCTAAGCAAAGTCAATATCAATAGCTACAACCAGGAGAGATGGACAGAGTGGAAGCAGGATCAGCTCATGATGATTGTAAATTATGCCCGAAATATAACCTCTGATTTGGGTCCTGTGAAGCTTGGCGTGGCTTTTGACAATCCCTTCGATCGCAGCCGGGGCTACGACTTCGCAAAGATGGCAAAGGTGACGGACTTTTCCTTAATATCTCCCCTCTCCGCCCAGGATGTGGGGCAGGCCTGCCAACAGAGCGAAAAACCGGTTTATGTCCGTTTGAGCGACGGTTACCTCGGTTATGTTCTTTCCACCCAGAATGTAGAAGGTACGGTAAAGTATATCGAGGATCTCATAAAATCCGGTGCTCATGGAGTTGCCTTCGAGTATAACGTCGTTCATACACCGGTTTGGTCGGAGCTGGAGCCGCCAACATTAGCCGCCCGCTGGCTGCTGGGCCAGTTAGGCGGAAAGACCCTGGCCATTGGAGAAGTCTCCTGGAATAGCAGCGCAAAAGTGCAGGCAAATAGCAGCTTTGAGATGGCTGAAAAGATAAGCCGGTACTGGAAAAGCTCGCCTGGAGCTGTAATTGTAGGCGAAAATTACAGCGCGGCCCTCATTGCCGCTCCAATAGCCTCTTATCTAAATTGGCCGCTCCTCTTTGTGGACAGTGTGCTGCCCAATGAGACGACGGCCGCCTTGTCACGCCTGGATGTCAAAGAGGCTGTGATAGTAGGTCCCATCACTCCCGTAGTGAGGCAGAACCTTGGCCAAAGGAATATCACCCTGCTGGAAGGAAGCTGTGAATTTCTCCTAGATCAGATGAGCAAAAGGGGGGAAAGCCCTACAATGGTGGTCTTTACCAACTCTCATGATCTCTCGCTTCTTCCGCCGGTGCCAAATCCAACCGTAGAGCGAACCCTTGTTGATGATCTGCTCATAAGAACCGAAGTTAGCCCCAGCCAGGTGCCGGCCGAGGAGTTGGGAGAGATTGTAAGGCTCAATATAACCATGAGCAATACCGGCAAAAAGGTACTGAAAGATGTGCGCTTGCTGGACATATTCCCCATGGGCAGGCTCATAAAATGGCCCCGTCCCCAAAGAGGCGAGGCAAATGTCACCGATCCCTTTAGCGGTCGGCCGTCGGATGCCATAAATGCGTTCCTCAACGGGTCCATGCTTCGCTGGAATATTAACAAGCTTGAGCCGGATAAATCCGCCAGTCTGAATGTAGAAGTGGAGTTGCTCTACCCAATGGACTGCGGCTGGGTAGAACGGCTGGACACAGGGGCTACGGCCGCATACGAAGGATTCTCCTATAACCACACTCTGGAGAATGTGGACGATGGGCCGGCCATCAATCTGACCTACCCTACCTGGATCTACTCGGGCAGGACGAACATAACCTGGAACCTTAATAGGGATGCAAGTTACACCGCTCTCAACCTCTACAGCCCGGACAAACGAAGCGGCGGCACCAAGATCACAGATATAAAATCCGATAAGCTCTATGATGTGCGAGTGCAGATGCTGACGCCAGGCAAGTGGATGTTCAATATTGAGGCAGGGAACGGTCATGCCCAAAGAACGTTGAACTACACCATCGATGTTCGCTCCAATATTGAGGCGGTGAATATTACGGCATTCAGCCACACCAAAGTTCCCCGGATGTCACTGGTTGCCGCTGCTGCCGCCGCAGCTCGCCGGGCTATTTTGGTGGACGTGGCCAAAGACCCGCAGCAGATTGATCCTTTGATTGAGGAGCAAGCATTAAGGCAGAAGGTTCTGGATCTTAAGCTCTCCCCACGCTATCTGATGGTCGTGGGCGATCCGGGGTCGCTGCCCTTCATATCCACCGGCCTGATTCAGAAGCTATCGGAGATCATGGAGTACGAGGTTTACAGGGACTACCAATTGCCCATAAATGATGAAAATTACAGCAGCGTAGCCGTGGGCCGAATCATGGGGCTTTCTGTATACGATGCCTCTCAGCTCCTGGCTCGCACCCTGGCCTATGACCGGCTGAGTGGGTCATGGAAGAATAATGCCCTGGTCATATCTTCGCCGCCACTCTCTTTCCCGCAGGCTCCAACTTCAATGAGCATCAGAGACTATTTGAGGGAGGCAGGGCTGCAAGTCAAGGACCTGCGTTATGAGGAGGCTACCTACCAGCAGGTCATCTCGCAGATGAATAACGGCCAGAACATTGTGAACTTTGATAATCACGGCAATGAAAACGCATGGGCGTTATCGGATTGGTCGATGATGGACTCTTCGCTTACCGGAGCGCATGTAAAAGAGCTGACTCTTTCACCCCAGACAACCACCTCAGGCGCCTGTGTTACTGCAAACCTCAAGGGATACTATCTCAACGTGACCGGCACCAGAATGTACATCCCCATGAACCTGGAAGACTCCATTGCCCTGTCCTTCATAAGAGCAGGTGCTGTGAACTACATCGGAGACTCGGCTCTGTCCTGGATCTTCATTTCGGAAGGATTCTACAAGAAGTTTTACCAGTCTCTGGTATACGAAAATTCTACGGTGGGAGAGGCCGTTCTCGACGCAGATAACCTCTACCGGCTGAAGTTTCAGGGTGCACAGAATATCAAGGAGGTCTCCGATTACGATGAGCCCTTACCCGATTGGGATGCGTCTGTTTCCGAGATGCTCAATCAGACGGCCTACATGGATGTCATTCTGGGAGACCCCAGCTTCCGGCCGGCTCTGCAAAAAACTCCAACTCGCCCTTACAGCACTGAGGTGGAAATGGTCAATGCCACGAGCGAGAAGAAGAGCATCGTCAAGGCATCCATAACGCCCATGAACGAGAGCGCTACCGACTGGATCTACTGGATCGAGACAGATAGCACCAACGGGAAACTCAATCTCAATGCACCGCCCGCCATCATCGGCGAGGTATTGCTGCCCAAAGATGCAGACAAGATCGTGGTTAAAGAAAAAGGCCTCTCTGTCTGGCATGATGAATATACGTTTAGCGAAAAAAGAAAGGTGATGTGGCCCATCATACGGCCGAGGCTTGGCGAGGAGAGGAGCTTTTTGATCGAGTATGTGCTCATCCCCGGCCAGGTTCAGCGCATCAATGTGACGGCCGGCTGGAATGCCATAGCTGTATACCTCCAGCCGAAAGATAGAGCAGCCTCCAAGTACCTGGCGAATAAACCCTACCGGAGCATATTCTCCATTGCCGGCGAGGATTGGGACTATGGCATGAAGGATGGGGGCATGATCAATGTGACCCGCTTCTCTCCGGGTGAGGGCTACCTTATCGACAGCGCCGACAACTTCACCATAGAGATCTCTGGCAAGCCCGTCGATCTGCCCTACCGCCTCGATCTGCATGCCGGATGGAATATGATTGGCCTTCCGGTGAATAAGACGGTAGATTTAGGCAATATCACTGTGAATGCCGAGCACAAGAGGTACACGTATCCGGATGCGGTAAATAAAGGCCTGGTTTCGGCTTTCATCTGGAAGTACGAGGAGCAGAGCTGGACGCACCTGGGCAAAAATGAGACACTGGTGCCGGGAATGGCCTACTTATTCGAGGCTATGGACGAGGCCAAGCTGGAGTTCCGCTGACAAAATTGAAAGGCGGAACTTTTTTTTTATGCAATTCTTTTTGAAGAACTATTTCCTCTTTCTGTGTAGCTCTCTGATCATCTCCCGGTGCATAGATGCCATCATGTCTCCCTGCATGCCTATCAGAAATAGCTGGAAGCCGACGATAATCAGGATGGCTGTCAGGATGGTAAGGGGAATGTGCTCGATGCGCCAGTTAAGCCAGTCCCTGGCAACGTACAGGCCGACGAGAAAGCCGGCTGCGCCAAAGAATGAGCCGATCAGGCCGAAGTAGAACATGGGATTTTCGGTCTTGGCCATGCGAAAGATGGTGAGGATGATCTTGAGGCCGTCCCGGAAGGGATGCAGCTTGGTCTTGGTGCCGGTCGGGCGGGGCAGGTAGGTTATGGGCACTTCGATGATGCGCAGCCCCTTCTTCACGCTCTCAATGGTTATCTCCGACTCGATCTCAAAGCCCGGCGTAGAAAGGTCCAGGCGGCGAATGCCTTCCCTGGTGAACGCCCGGTAGCCGGACAAAATGTCGGTTAAATGAACGCGATAGATGGTGGCGAAGAAGAGGTTGATCATCTTATTGCCGAACATGTTCAGCCCCTTTAAGGCCCCGCCCTGCACATTGCCCAGCCGATTTCCCACGACGTGGTCTGCCTTTCCCTTTAAGACCGGCTCCAGGACGCGAGCAGCGTCGGCGGGAAGGTAGGTGCCGTCCCCGTCGATGAGAAGGATATACTCCTCTTCGATCTCTTCAAAGACCTCTTTCAGGGCCTTTCCCTTACCTGAACCGGACTGGATAAAGATGCGTGCGCCTGCGGCTCTGGCTCTGGCAACGGTTGCGTCGCTGCTGTGGCCGTCAGCCACCAGGATGTTTTCGAAGCCCAGGGCTATGAATTCCCGGATGACCGGCACGATTGACTCCTCTTCATTGAGGGTGGGAATAAGAACGCAGACGTCTTTGTAGCTCACGCGAATATCAGCTCTGTACAATGGTTATCAGTTGAAGGGATGAAGCGGATTAAATAGGTTGCTTATGCCTTCATGGCCCTGCGGATCAGCCCAACGTAGCGCTCCTCCAGCTCAGTCATGTCGCCGGCCGCAGTCTCGATGTAAAGCCGCAAGATTGGCTCGGTATTGCTGGGCCGGATGAGAACGCTGTAGCTGTCGGCGGTGATCTTCAGACCGTCCAGAGTGTCCGGTTCCATTGCAGCGAGAGCATCCTTTAGCCGCAGCATAACTCCGGCCGGATCTTCGCTAAGGCGAATGCTGATCTGCTTGTAGGGATAGTCCTGGATCTCGTCCGCGAGGAAGGAGAGCTTCTCACCTTTTGAGATGATCTCGGCAATGGCCAGGCTCATGGCGAATGGATCGTCCGAATATTGGAACTCAGGAAGGAAGAAGTGGCCGCTGCGCTCAACGCCCAGCACTGCGCACTCATTCTTTACCCGGTTGGCCACGAAGACATCGCCCACTCTCTCTCGTAATACCCTGATGCCGTCTTTTTGCAGTTCGCGCTCCAGCATCATGGAGCAGTCAAAGCCGGAGATGACCAGATCGCCGCGTTTGTACCTTCTCCGGGCGATGATGATGGCCACCTTCTCTGGCGGCATTACCCGTCCCAGGTCGTCGATGATGATCCCCCGGTCTGCATCAGGATCAAAGCCCACCCCAAAATCCGCCTGATTTTTCAATACCTCTTGGCAGGCGGGCTGCAAGGACTCTTCATTGGGAGACGGGCCGCGGCCGGGGAAGAGACCGTCCATGATGCCGTTGATCACAGAACCGTTCAGGCCCAGATTGCGGTAAAAAGAAGCCATGGTGCAGGCCGAGCCGTTGCCCATGTCCAGAACAACTCTGAGAGGGCGATCTAAGTGCAACTTCTCAGCTACATAACTGCGATACTCATCTATGGCAGCCGCGGAAGAACAATCCTCTACGCTTCCCTTTCCGGAGAGAAAGCCGCCTTCCCGGTAGAATTTCATGATGGACGACTCCTGGTAAAGCAGCCCGTAGCCGTCGCCGGTTCTAAACCGCACGCCATTGTACTCAGGAGGGTTATGGGAGGCAGAAATGTAGGCCGCGGCTTTCAGGCCCATTTTGCAGGTGATGTAGCTTAGAACGGCAATGGGGATGATGCCGTAGCTGTACACCTGGCCGCCTGTAGACAGAACGCCATCCAAGAAAGCCTTCTGCAGAGACGGGCCGCTGATTCGCGTATCCCTGCCCAGAGAGACCCTGCCCCCTCCGGCAAAAGATCCGAAGGAAAGGCCCACGCGCCGGACCAACTCCTCTGTGAGATCGGTGCCGTAGACACCGCGAACATCGTAAGCTCTAAAGACGGTCACGGGACTTCAGTTGACCCGATCATTTAAATTATTTTCTACATCCACAGATAGTGCCTCATAACCTCGGGCACAAATTCATAGAGCAGGCTGTTCTCCACATAGCCGAAGAAAAGGCACTTCTGGCAGGACTTCGCCGTCTCCTTCCTCTTCTTGCGGGATGATTCCCACACTTTTGCCAGGCCCTCAGAGACATTGCCCAGCGGCTCCTGGTGCACCCGGCAGTTCTCAACGGTGCCGTCCGGTGCCACATGCAAAATGATATCCCCGGCATGGCAATTGAATCTCGGCTCCAGGTCTTTTATCATATTCAGGTAGGTCAGGGAGTTGATAATAGGCGCTCCGCTTCTTTTCAGCTCTATCAGCCGATCCAACGCCGTCTCGTATGCAGGAATATCGCCTATCCTCAGAGAGCCCCACACCTTCTCCTCGATGGCGAAGGACTCGTGCATGGGCTCAAAAGAGATCCAGCATCCCAGCGACTCTGCCAAGTGCACCAGATCCTCCAGCTCGCCCACATTTTTGCCGGAGATCACACAGTTCATCAAAATCTCGTGGCCCGCCTGCTGCGCTGCCCGGATGCCTGCTAAAACGTCCGCCAGGTCGATGCCCCGCAGATCCTGGTAGCTTTTTATGCCGTCCACGGAGACGGAGAGAAGGTCAAGATCGGCAAGCTCCCCGGCTCTTTGGCGCAGGAGAAGGCCGTTGGTGATAAGCGAAGTTGTCAGGCCCAGGGACCTGGCATGCCGCAGAATTTCGGGCAGATCCTCTCGCAGCAGCGGCTCCACCGTCCAGGCATTGTAAACGCCTATGCCGAAATCGTGCGCCTCATCCAGCATGTGCAGGATATCGGGCGTTTTCATCTCTTGGCTAGGCCGCCTCCAGTACTCGCAAAAGCCGCAGCTCAGGTTGCAGCGGGCATTTATGCCGTGGGAGAGCACAAAGGGCCTCTTTAAAACCCTCATCTGCCAGAGCGCCCGAGCGGCCATGCGAGGCGAAAAGGATCTCATGCTAATCTCTCCTGGAATTTACCGGGCAATAAACCTGGCTGCTCGTTTTTTGGCGCGATGGTGCATCTCAACTGAGGTTTACGAAATTAAACCGCAGAGTCGCAGAGCGCACAGAGGACGAACGAACGGAAACGACTATTTGCTAAGAAGCAGTATGCAGTCATTTTCAAGCGCTGGTAATATGACAATGGTAAATTTCACGTCTCTGCGAACTCTGCGTCTCTGCGGTTAATAATCGTAGAGCTGAATAGTCAAACCACACTTGTCTTCAAATAGCCGAAAATTATAAAGGACTTGATAATGCTCGATCTACTCTTGCAGACGCTCGATGATACCATCTCTACCATGATAACCGTATTTCTCATGCTCTTTCTCACCGGCCTCATGGTGGAGATGAACGCATTTCAGCGCATCTCCCATCTAGCCAGGCCGCTCATTTCCATATCGCACCTGCCTGCCGTATCTGCCTCCACCTTTGTCGTCAGTCTGGGTTCAGCCCTGGCTGCTAATACCATGATTGCCAGACTGTTGGCGGAAGGGCACCTGAGCGAGCGCCAGGCATTCTTAAGTGCCATCATGAACAGCGTTCCCGTCTACTTCCGGGAGCTTTTCACCTACCAACTGGCTTTTGTGATTCCGGTTCTGGGCATATTCGTTGGCGGGGCTTATGCCGTTATCTCTATTGCCACAGGCCTCATAAAACTGGCACTGGTCCTGGTCCTGGGCCGGGCCTATCTTCCCGTAGATTCCTCTGGTTCCTCTGTCTCGTCTACGTCTTCTACCAAGTCCTGCTCGTCTGCCGCGCCACTACAGCCCCCCGCCCAGGCCCGCAAAAATTTAAGGGAGGCAGCCATAAAATCCCTGGGAGGACAGAGCCGCATATTCCTCAGGATCGCAGGGCTCTACTTCGTCATGACCTTCCTGGTTTTGTATTTAAGCAGGGAAGGCATTTTGCAGTCGCTTGATGTCATACCCCTGGCCCAATTTTTCAGCGTTCCCCCGGAGACGATAATCCCGCTCACCATTTATGTGGCCAGTCCCAAGGCCGGCATTGCTCTTCTGGGGCCGCTGATCCAAAACGGCGGCATATCGGAGACCAAGGCCCTCATCGTCCTCATGCTGGGCAGCCTCTTCATGCTTCCCTTCTACTCTCTCCGGTCGCTTCTGCCCAATTACACCTCGGTCTTCGGCATGAGGCTGGGCCTATCCCTGGTGATAATATCCACAGGCATCAGCGTGGCTGTAAGGATGTCGGTGCTGCTGATGCTGCTCATAGCGACATGATAAAAATTTATTTCAAAATGAATACCCCGCAGCTTGCATCGGGGATAAATGAAATCCGTATCCAACCTGTGACTTCTCCCCGCCCTGAAGGACGGGGCTTCTAGCCGTTGATTGGCAGAGATTGAAGTCCCAATCTCAAAATGTTTATGGCTGCATTCCAATCTCGATCCAGAGACAGCCCGCACTCGGAGCAATTATGGACTCGGTCAGCCAAAGTTTTTTCAACCAGGATACCACACCTTGAACACATCTTAGAAGTGTTTCTCGGATCTACCAGGACGACAATCGAACCAGCATTTGCAG
>Ga0247841_10008439_pt1 | contig 14838 bp, 8 predicted proteins | sample LaCruzMarch2015__2_FD_192410 | JGI IMG/M metagenome (GOLD analysis project Ga0247841, IMG submission 192410) | Freshwater microbial communities from meromictic Lake La Cruz, Castile-La Mancha, Spain - LaCruzMarch2015_18m | ecosystem: Environmental > Aquatic > Freshwater > Lake | place: Spain...
CGCTTTCGGAACCAAAGGTAAAAGAACGAGAGATCAGAGCGTTACTTAAAGCAAGTGCCGAGCTGGAATGCCGAACCTTGATTATTGTCACCAATGATTTTGAGGCTACCGAAAAGCATACCTGGTTCGGACACGATGGCGAAATTGAATTTATTCCATTATGGAAATGGTTACTTCAACAACCATAGTCAAACTGAGAATCCCGCTGAATCTTTAAATATCATGCTGACAATGCAAAACCGTTGTTCCTGAATACCCACCTTATATTTTTTAGCATACATTTGTGGGAATAATCGAATACATATGACCAACGAAGAATTCCGCCTGAATGCCCATGAACTGGTCGACTGGATGGCCGATTATCTGGGAAACACTGAGAAATATCCCGTGAAACCAGACATGAAACCCGGCGATATCAAATGCCAGCTTCCTGAAGCAGCTCCGGCAAACGGGGAAGATTTTCAAGCGATCTTCTCTGATTTTAAAAATATCATTATCCCGGGGATGACCCACTGGCAACATCCCGGGTTTTTTGCCTATTTTCCGGCAAACAACAGCGAGCCATCCATCCTGGCCGAGATGCTCACCGCCACCATGGGCGCCCAGTGCATGTTGTGGCTCACCTCCCCTGCCGCTGAAGAACTGGAGGAGCGCACGATGGAGTGGCTGCGTGATATCCTGGGACTTCCGAAGGAGTTCATTGGGGTGATCCAGGACAGCAGCTCATCCGCCACATTGGTTGCGCTTCTTACGGCCCGTGAAAAAAGGTCAGGATTTGAGATTAACCGCCGGGGCTTCTCACCTGCCGACCGATATCGGGTTTACACTTCGACCCAAGGGCATTCCTCCATCGATAAAGATGTAAAAATTGCCGGAATCGGCATCGAAAACCTGGTTAAAATTGATGTTGATGACTCATTTGCCATGCGGGCTGATAAACTTGAAGAGACTATCATCATGGATATCCATGATGGATATATCCCTCTGGCCGTAGTGTCGACCTTTGGAACAACCAGTTCAACTGCAATTGATCCGATAAGCGAAATTGGAAAAATTTGTGAGAAATACAATTGCTGGCACCATATCGATGCATCATATGCCGGAACTGCGCTTATATTGCCCGAAGTCCGTGAAATAATGCCCGGGATTGACCGGTGTGACTCATTTGTGGTAAATCCGCACAAATGGATGTTTACCAATTTCGATTGTTCTGCCTATTTCATCCGCGACAAGCGAACTTTGATAAACACCTTCAGCATCTTACCTGAATATCTTAAGACACAGGAAGATAAATTGGTAAATAATTACCGCGACTGGGGTGTTCCACTGGGGAGAAGGTTCAGGGCGCTGAAACTCTGGTTCGTGATCAGAACCTATGGTATCAAAGGTTTGCAGCAGAAGATCAGCGAACACATTGCTTTCGGACAATGGTTGAAAAACGAGATCTTACACACCCCCGGAATTGAACTGATGGCGCCAGCGCCCTTCAACCTGGTATGTTTTCGTTTCCACCCGGAAGGGATGGATGAGGACACAGCGCTGGACAAATACAATGAAAATATGCTTCATAAAATTAATCGCTCCGGCACTGTGTTCCTTACACAAACCCGGTTGAATGGAAAGTATGTCATCCGGTTTGTAGCCGGGCAAACGCATACTACCCTTGAAACAGTGAAATGCGGATGGAATCAAGTTCTTGAATCTGCTTTTTCGGGTACGGATTAAATTCCCGGGAATCAAACCACGCCTCAACTCCATCCTAAATATTTCAGAATAAATTTGATGCATTCTTATTTGGAATCATTATAATTTATATTTTTGATCCTCTATTCCGGGGAATAACCCGAATGACTACCGGGCAATCAATAGGCCTCAGCCATCGGTTTCTTTTCACGGAATTTATCAGCAATAGTATTATCACTAATAATCATAAGTATGGAAAGACGAGCGTTTATTTTAAAATCAATGATATTGACAGCCTCCGGTGTATTATCACAAAATTCATTTGGATCATCAGCAGTCACACCTCCCGGGGTTGCTTTAAAGCCATTTCTGCTTCCTGCGCGGGCGCCATTGGAAGACAAAGGAGGGATGGAAATCCGTGTTTTAATCCGGTCGTCAGTGACCGATGGGTTGTATTCGAACGTTGAATGTGCTGTTGCGCCAAAAATGATGGGGCCGCCACCACACTTTCACAAGGAATTGGACGAGCTCATGTATGTAGCCGATGGTACTGCCAGCATACTTATCGGCGACGATATTGTTGAAGTGCAGGCTGGTGGATGGCATTTACGTCCGCGCCTTATCAAACACACCTTCTGGAATGCATCCGACAAACCGCTCCGGTTTATAGATATGTATTTCAATCAGCCATTTGAGGAATACCTGGAGCGCATTTTTCATGAACTCACGGCAGAAAATGGATTTCCTGAAGGCTCTGAAGCCAAAAAGAAAGAGATTAATGACCTCAATGAAAAATTTGGCGTTATTTTCCCATCCGAAGCTTTTACCGAACGTAATGAAATCATGAAAAAATACAACCTGAAATAAAGTTGAAAATTGTTGGATCCTCGGAAAATCTGATTTAACGAAATTGACAAACTGTTATTTTTTTTGTACTTTTGATTTGGCATTCTTACCATTATTCTGAAGCCAGAATACATGGGAATTATACATAACGTTGTTGGATGGTTCAAAATTCCTGTGGCAAAAATGGAATGCCCATAAGGACAACCTTCATACAAACCGGGCATGTTAATTTATGGGTATTCCATGTGACCGATTTGCAAAAAATAAATATTGACATATGAAATTGCCATAAGTACAACGCACATGCAAACCGTGAATGATAATTTATGGCTATTCCATATGACCCGAAAAAATGAAAATTAACATATGAAATTGCCATAAGTACAATGTACATGCAAACCGTGAATGATAATTTATGGCTATTCCATGTGACCCGAAAAAATAAAAATTAACACATGAAAAAGAAAAAATGGCCCAGGATCCTCGGCATCATCGCAGCAGCTGTTGTACTCATTCTTATCGGCATTGTTCTGTATATTGTCTGGTTCCTTCCCAGTGTGCCGGTCAAAGAGGTAACAGTGGTATCATCACCCGAACGCATCGAACGGGGAAAATACCTTGCCAGCCATGTAATGGTCTGCATTGATTGCCATTCCACCCGTGACTGGAGCAAGTTCTCAGGCCCAATGGTTCCAGGTACCGAAGGTAAGGGAGGAGAGATTTTTGACCAGAAGATGGGATTTCCCGGACATTTTATGTCACCGAATATAACCCCATTTAACCTGAAAGACTGGACCGATGCAGAAATTTATCGTGCCATAACCAGTGGCGTAAGCAAAGGCGGGCGCCCCATGTTTCCGATTATGCCCTATCCGGCTTATGGTACGCTCGACACGGAGGATATTTACAGCATAATAGCCTACATCCGAAGTCTTTCACCCATTGAATACACGGCATCCCGCTCAAACCCAACTTTCCCGATGAATGTTATCCTGCATCTCATTCCCAAAAAAGCTGAACCGCAGGCAATGCCTCCGGCAAGCGATACGCTGGGTTATGGTGAATATCTGGTCAGAGCCTCGGGCTGCATTGAGTGTCACACACCTGCCGAACATGGTCAGATCGTAAAAGCGTTTGCTTTTTCAGGCGGGCGTGAATTTCAGATGCCGGATGGCAGCATGCTCATATCTTCAAATATCACATCGGATGAGGAGACTGGTATCGGCAAATGGACGAAGGAGGCTTTCATCTTTAGTTTTAAGACGTATGAACTATCCACATTCAAGCCTCCGGTTATTCATAAGGGCGACTTGCAGTCGATCATGCCGTGGACGATGTATGCAGGAATGGACACCACTGATCTGACAGCTATGTATAAATATCTGCACAGCCTGAAGCCGGGAAGCAACAAAGTTATTAAGACAAAACCAGCAATTTAATACGAGTGACGAGTGACAAATGACAAATGACAAATGACTTGTGGCGAACGCATTTCATTTGAGGAATTCAGATCGGCTAAAAGTCATTATATGAAATTGCCATAAGTACAACGTACATGCAAACCGTGAATGATAATTTATGGCTATTCCATGTGACCCCAAAAAAATAAATATTAACACATGAAATTAATCTTGCCGGAAGTACAAAATCATTTGTCATTCGTCACTCGTCACTCGTCATTATAAGATATCTTTGCACCTCGTTCTTAAAGCAAAAAGGGGGTATTAGCTCAGTTGGCCAGAGCGCTGCGTTCGCAATGCAGAGGTCACCGGTTCGACTCCGGTATACTCCACCCTGATAGGATTTTTCTTCCTCCCCTTTTCTTTAATTAACACATATTCTGCCTCTTATCCGACAGAGGCTTTTTTGTTTTTACTAAACTTTTATGTAACCGACAGTTTAACGAGAGTCCAAAAAGTCTCCGTTACTGATACGCCGACGAACCTGTTTCATTTCTGCATTCAGAAAGAAAAAGAATCGATCGCATAGAGCGGAACATTTACCAGCCAGCTTTCTTTCCTATAATCAGACATAGAGGTTCTGACAGAAATTGTCGGATTGAATTTTTCAAAAAAGGACTTCAAACTTTTTGCTTTCAGATTTTCCTCTGCTTTTACTTCAACCGGAATAACACGGTCGTTGTTTTGGATTACAAAATCCAGTTCTCCCAAAGAGGTGTCTGATGACCAGTAGAAAACCTGAAAGAATTGCCTGGTTTTAAGATGCTGCAGGACAAACTGCTCAGCGAGGGCTCCCTTGAACTCGCTGAATATCGAATTTCCCAGGAGAATGGTCTGTATGGTCAATCCTCCCATGGCCGACAGAAGCCCGACATCGAGGATAAACAGTTTGAATGCCGAAGTATCCTGGTACGCAACCAACGGAATGGCGGCTTTGGAAATGCGCTGAACTTTGTACACCAGTCCGCAATCTGTCAGCCAGGCCAGCGCAAGCTCGAACTCCTTTGCTCTGCCTCCATGTTTAATAACTCCATAGATGAACTTCTTATTCTCTTTTGATAATTGGGAAGGAATTGATTCCCACAACATTCTTATCCGGGGAACAATCTCCGCGGGTGCATGTTTTGAAAAATCATGCTCATAAGCTGATAAAATATTTTTCTGGATGGTCCTGACCCGGTCAAAATCATTTTCACTGATAAAAGAACTTACTGCCTCGGGCATGCCCCCGATAAAATAATAATGACGAAGATGGCCGATCAGTTTTGCTTTAAAGTTCGTGATCATAGGCCAGTCATTGCTCTCCAACAGTTCATAAAGCTGTTCCTGACCCAGGGCCAATAAAAATTCATTGAAAGACATGGGGTAGAGTGTCAGAAAATCCACCTTCCCAACAGGAAACGATGTCTTTTGATGCACGGTGATCCCTAGAAGTGAGCCGGCAGCGATGATATGATACTGTGGGGCATTCTCGCAAAAATATTTCAGGGAGGTGATTCCCCTTTCCGCTTCCTGTATCTCATCAAGAATGATCAATGTATTTTCAGGCCGTATCCTGATCCCTGTTTCAATTTGAAATGCGGTGATCAATCTGCTTATATCAAAATCTTCCCTGAAAATTAATTTCAGGGAATCCGAAGATTCGAAGTTGATGTACGCAACCTGTTCATATTCTCTTCTGCCAAACTCTTTCATAAGCCAGGTTTTACCCACCTGTCTGGCTCCCTGGATGATCAAAGGCTTCCTGCTCTTTGACGTTTTCCACTGCGACAATGCAGTTAATGCAAACCGTTCCATACGCTTGATTTGTGCAAATATACATAAATACGTACGAATAAGTGTGGTGCATTACATTTTATTGCACGAAAATATGTAAAACTTTATTTATTAAAAGCTATTGATTATTAATGTGGGGGGAACCCCTGACTGTTTGCAGATTGTTAAACTACGACAAAAGAATGTCGGCCGGGATCCCGAATTCCTGGTGAAACAACCTGGCAAGTTGCAGTGTAAGAGGCTTACGTTTGTTCAGAATGGCCGAAACGTATCCTTTTGAGCCGACCTTTCCTGCCAGGTACTTATCCTATAGTCCCAAAAGGCCTTGAAATGTTGATTTGATCTGAAAAGCAGCCTTGGTTTTGCTGCCGGAATGAAAATAATTGTAACTTTACCCTGACAATAAAGTGAACATTTTACAAAACGCCTGATGGATAAAAAAAACCTCTCAGAACGCGATATCTGTTCAAAATTCATCACACCAGCTATTTCTCAGGCGGGCTGGGACATCCATAAGCAGGTACTGGAAGAAGTTTCATTCACCGATGGCAAGATATATGTCCGGGGCCGTTTAACTGCCAGAGGGGTTCGCAAAAGGGCTGATTATATTCTTTACCATAAGCCCAACATTCCGGTTGCAATAATCGAAGCCAAGGATAATAATCACTCCATCCGTTCAGGGATACAACAAGCTTTGGATTACGCCAGGATATTGGATATCCCATGTGTGTTCAGCAGCAACGGCAATGGGTTCCTTTTTCATGATCGCACTGCAACAGATTCCGAAATTGAAACTGAATTATCATTGGATGCATTTCCGTCGCCGGAACGGCTTTGGGGAAAATATTTGAAATACAAAGGCATTACAACTCCCGGCGCTGAAAGAATCGTTGCGCAGGATTACTACTTTGACGGATCGGGACGAAGGCCCAGGTACTACCAGCAGGTTGCCATCAACAGGACCGTAGAGGCCATTGCAAATAATCAGAACAGAATCATCCTGGTAATGGCTACCGGAACAGGGAAAACCTATACGGCCTATCAGATCGTTTACAGGTTGTGGAAAGCCGGTGTAAAGAAAAGGATATTGTTTCTGGCAGATCGCAATGCATTACTTGACCAGGCACAGAAAGGCGACTTCAAACACTTCCGTGACAAGATGACCATTGTGAGAAATCGCATGGTGGATAAGTCATACGAAGTTTACCTTGCCTTATACCAGGGACTTACCGGCGCTGAAGATGTAAATAATATCTATAAACAATTCAGCCCTGAGTTCTTCGACCTGATTGTGATTGATGAATGCCATCGTGGTTCGGCAAGGGAGGATTCAGCCTGGCATGAGATACTCAATTACTTTAATAAAGCTACGCATATTGGTCTTACTGCAACTCCCCGTGAAACCAACGAAATCAGCAACACAGAGTATTTTGGTGATCCGATCTATACCTATTCACTGAAACAGGGTATCGATGATGGTTTCCTGGCGCCGTATCGTGTAATCAGAATCGGTTTGAATGTTGATTATGAAGGGTGGCGTCCGGCTGATGGTAAAACGGACAGGGACGGGAATCCAATCGAGGATCGAATTTACAATACCAAAGATTACGATAAGAACCTGGTTATCGAAGAGCGGACCGCTATTGTGGCAAAAAAGGTCTCTGAATTCCTGAAAGGCTATGACAGGTATGCAAAAACCATTGTTTTTTGCGTAGATATCGATCATGCTGAAAGAATGCGCTCCGGTCTTGCCAGGGAAAACGCCGATATCGTGGCCACCAACTACAAGTATATCATGCAGATCACGGGCGACAACGATGAAGGTAAGCGGGAGTTGTACAACTTCACCGACCCCGAATCTGTATTTCCGGTTATTGCTACAACATCTGAACTGTTAACCACCGGAATCGATGCCCAGACCTGCAAAGTGATTGTACTGGATGCCAACATTGCATCGATGACCAAGTTCAAGCAGATCATCGGGCGCGGCACACGGATCAATGAAGCGTACGGAAAGTTGTACTTCACCATTCTTGATTTCAGAAATGCAACAGATCTGTTTGCCGATCCGGCATTTGACGGCGATCCGATCAGGGTCAGGCCGGTTTCCCAGGATACTGATCTTACAAATGTTATCGATGAAGAAGAAATCGATGAAACACCCATCATTGATGCTGTGACAGGGGATGAAATCGTTGTTAAGCCCCCTGTGATACGCTATCCTGACAATGAAAATCAATCAGGTGTTGAAGAGTCAAGGCATAAAATCTATGTTAATGGCGTAGATGTTTCTGTGTTGGTGACCCGCGAACTCTATTTTGATCTGCATGGCAAACCAATAACAGGCAGCCTGAAGGATCATACACGCGAAATTGTCAAAGGAACATATCTTTCGCTTGATGATTTTATCAACAAGTGGAATTTGGCCGATCAGAAGGCCGCCATCATTGAAGAGCTGCAGCAACAGGGTGTCATGGTGGAGGCATTGTACGACGCAGTAAACAAAGACATTGATCTTTTTGACCTGATCTGCTATCTGGCCTATGACAAGCCACCCCTAACCAGAAAGGAACGTGCCGACAATGTAAAGAAGCGTGATTTTTTCACCAAATATGGCAATCAGGCAAAGCAGGTGTTGGAAAAACTACTGGATAAGTACGCTGATGAAGGCGTTACCGATATTGAATCACTGGAAGTGTTGAAAGTAAAACCGTTTACCGATTTTGGCTCGCCGGTTGAGATCATCAACTCCTTTGGCAGCAAATCCAGATACCTGCAAAGTATCCATGAACTCGAATATGAACTCTATAAAACCGGTTAACAGATGGCCAATCTTTCGGGCGTGATCAAAAGCATTCGCGACATCATGTGGCAGGACTCCGGGCTGAACGGAGATGCCCAGCGTGTTGAACAACTTGGGTGGATGTTGTTTCTCAAAATATTTTCAGACAAAGACAAGGAACTTGAACTGCTTGATGATGCTTACAGATCGCCAATACCCGATGAATTTCACTGGATAAAGGAGAAGGGAAACTGGGCTGGTGACGATGAAGGCATTACAGGCGATGACCTTCTGGCCTTCGTCGATCAGAAATTATTCACGGCGTTGCGAAACCTTGACATCAGCACAGGGCATCAACGCGCCCTGATTGTGCGGGAAGTCTTCACCGGGAATAATAACTATATGAAAAGCGGCATCAACATCCGCAAGGTGTTGAACAAGCTGAATGAATTGGATTTTAATATTGCCAGGGAACGTCATGCATTCGGAGAACTTTATGAAAGCATCCTGAAAGACCTGCAAAGCGCAGGAAAGTCAGGGGAATTCTATACTCCGAGGGCTATCACGAATTTCATTACCGATATGGTTAATCCGCAGCTTGGCGAACGCATACTGGACCCGAGTTGTGGCACCGCCGGGTATCTCACCTCTGCGATTGAACACCTGAAACTACAGGCAAACAGCGTGGATGAACGCCAGGGCATCCAGCAAGATTTAATGGGATGGGAGTACAAACCGCTGCCATATTTACTGGCTATAACCAATCTGATTTTACATGACATTGAAGTTCCCAATATCACCTTCCGGGACTCACTGGATCAGCCGTTGAGTAATTACAAAGAGAAGGACAGGGTAAATGTGATCCTGGCAAATCCGCCCTTTGGCGGCATTGTAGCCAACAACAATGAGAACAACTTTCCGACAAACTTCCGCACAAAGGAAAGCGCCGACCTGTTCCTGATCCTGATGATCCACTTGCTCAAACAGGGTGGCAGGGCAGGCATTGTACTCCCTGATGGATCACTTACCGGCGACGGGATAAAACAGCGTGTACGCCAGAAGTTGCTGGATGAATGCAACCTGCACACAATCATCAGACTGCCAAACTCTGTGTTTCAGCCCTATGCCACGGTGGCAACGAACCTGTTGTTCTTCGATAAAGGTCAACCTACAAAGGAGGTTTGGTATTACGAACACCGGTTACCCAAAGGGCAGAAATCATACAGCAAAACGAAAACCATCCGGCTTGAAGAATTTGACCCGATCAAAGCATGGTGGAATGACAGGCAGGAAAGCGATATCTCATGGCGCGTGGGAATTCAGGCCATCATTGACAGGGGATACGATCTGGATATCAAGAATCCCAACAAACAGGAGGAGGTTCATGAGTATACCAGCGACGAATTACTGGTTATGCTGGAAACTTCAATAAAAAAAACCAGCGACTTACTGAATCAGGTAAGGGCTGCTCTTAATTAACACTGCAAAAGAAAACTATAAAGCGAGTTGTATTGGAAAAATCAGTCAAGAAATATCTTTTCATTGACGAAAGCGGGGACCCGGCATTTTATGCTTCCGGGAAAAAACTTTTAGTTGGACAGCAAGGCTTTAAACCGCTCCTAATAATCGGGATGATAAAAGTTGAGGACAAAAAGGCCATGCGGAATTCCATTGTTGATTTCATGGATGAATTAAAAGCTGATCCCTTATACAACACTTTGCCATGCATCACAAATCCTGATGGTTGGTATTTGCATGCCAGCTATGATAACAATGAGGTACAAGTCCGGTTTTGTGATTTTATCAGAAAACTGAACGATTTTAAGTTTTATTGCATTATTGGGCGAAAGAAACTTGATTTATTCCACAGGAAGCACAACGGAAATGAAACTGAGTTTTATTTTGATTTGGTTTACCATCTGATAAAAGACAGGCTCAACGAAGAAAACACAGAATATCAAATTTATCTTTCTGCGCGAAACCGTTCATCACAGTCGGCATTGAACCAGGCTGTTTTAAAGGCCATCGACAGGGATAATTCCAGGCGTAAAAATCCGATCAGCATCAAATACAGGTGCGACATTGTCCTGAGTAAGCTGACTCCTGAATTAAGTGTTGCTGATTACTTGCTCTGGGCCCTCCAGCGATATATTCTCAAGGGCGAACAGCGATTTTACAAGGCATTGGAAAATAAATACAACCTGATCATCGATCTATATGATATTGAGAAATATCGTGCCAAAGGACAATCCAATTATTATCATGTCCGCAACAGGTTTGCGCTTGAAAAGGCGGCCCCATTCAGGGATGATGGGTATATATAAACAAAAACAATCTTATAAACCCCGTGCCAATACTGGCAACCTGCTCCAGTGAGCATTGTGGTGAATATAAAATTGTTCCGGTGCAAATATAGCAATTTTATCAGGAATTCGAATAGCTTATTCGAAAAATGTATAGATTCAATACCGAAAACGCATAACACCGAAAATGAAAAATGAGTTGGGCCAAAGCGAAACTAGGAAAGATTTGTAAGATTGAGAAAGGCTCAACCGGGATTAACAAAGCAATTCCCGGAGTTTACCCCATGGTGGTAACAAGTGAAGCAAGAAAATCGCACAATGAGTATCAGTTTGATGATGATGCCGTGATAATTCCGTTGGTATCATCTACCGGCCATGGGCATAAAAGTTTAAAACGAATTCATTTTCAACAAGGTAAGTTTGCGTTGGGCTCAATTCTTTGTGCTGTGATTCCAAAGGATAAAACTTTGTTAAATGCAGCGTATCTTTATCGTTATCTCGATTTACATAAGGATGATGAACTGGTCGCGCGAATGAAAGGCATGGCGAATGTAACCCTGCCTATCAAAGAAATTGCGCAGATTGAGATCCCATTGCCTCCGATTAAGGAGCAGATTGAATTTACGAAGAAGTACTATCGTCTTGAAAGCAACAGTGAATCGCTTTCAGCTCAATTCGCCTCCCAACTCGATCTTCTCAAAAAACTTCGCCAACAGATACTTCAGGATGCAGTTCAGGGTAAGTTAGCGCCACAGGATCCCAATGATGAACCTGCCAGTGTTTTGTTGCAAAAGATTAAAGCTGAAAAAGAACAACTTATCCGGGAAAAGAAAATTCGGCAAGAGAAACCATTGCCGGCGATTAAACCGGAGGACATTCCATTTGAGATACCGGAGAATTGGGTTTGGTGTAGGTTGGAAGAGGTGGGTATTGTTAATCCAAGAAATCATCTTCCTGATGATACGGAAGTTTCATTTATTCCCATGAATCTTATTTCTGCTAATTATGGAACATATCCTGAATATTTACTGAAAAAATGGAAAGAGATAAAAAATGGATTTACTCATTTTGCAGATGATGATATTGCAATAGCAAAGATAACTCCGTGTTTTGAAAATTCTAAAGCGTGCATTTTTAAAAATTTGAAAAACGGTGTTGGTGCAGGCACAACAGAGCTATATGTTTTTCGCCCTAATCCGAAAAATATTTCACCAGAATACATTTATATCAATCTGAAAACACAGCGCTTTCTTAATAATGGAGAACGAATAATGCGAGGAGTCGCAGGCCAGCAAAGAGTACCATCAGAGTATTTTCGTGAGTTAATAATTCCACTACCTCCCCTTAACGACCAACATCGCATTGTAACCAAAGTAGCACAACTCATGTCCCTCTGCGATGACCTGGAGCAAACCATGAAACAAAACCAGGCCTATACCCGGCAATTGTTGCAGGTGGCGTTGAAGGAGGCGCTGGAACCAGGAAGCTGATCGCTGGAATACTTATTGAATGATGCTATAATTCGTCAGCCTGCATGGTAAAAGTTTCAACCATGCTTAAAAATTACCGTGTATGTACTTATTTTTGTACTCATGAAGTAACTTAATAATGAAAAGCATGAAAGCAGCAAACTTCACTGAGTTCCGGACTAAACTCAAACAATATCTTGATGATGTTGAAAAAAACAATGAAACCCTGATCATTAAAAGGGGTTCAGGTAACGGGTCCGTATTAATCTCATTGGACGAGTATAATTCGATTCTGGAAACTGTTCATATACTTAGTTCAAAGAAAAATGCGGATAGACTTTATGAATCTATTAATCAGATGAAAAAATATATAATCCTTGTCGCATTCCTGATGATGGGCAGTCATGCCAAATCACAAACTTTTAATCGGGTGTCGGGAAATGCCGGACCATTGTTGGGGACGAAGCAATCTGCCAGCTTCATTCCAACAAACCCCGACACGAAGGGCTCTGCCGACAGTTTCGAAACCTATTCCGATTTCAACATTGCTTTCCCTCCCTGGACCACGTTCGATATGGATGGAGGTACTACATTTGGCATCGAGGGAGTCTCTTTTCCAAATCAATTCCTGCCGAAATCTTTCATGGTCTTTAATCCTTCGGCCACCACGCCGCCCATGACAAGCGAGTCAATCCAGCCCCACTCCGGCAGTAAATTTGCAGCTTGCTTTGCCTCTAATGGAATGGTTAACAATGATTGGCTGATTTCACCGCAAGTTGAGCTGAGGACAAACTCCTCTGTTTCCTTTTGGGTAAAATCATATCTGGATCTTTATGGTCTCGATCGTTACAGGGTTGGCATTTCAACAACAAATTCACTTCCTTCAAACTTCACGATCATTTCAGGAACAAACTACCTCACCGCCCCGGCCACCGGATGGGAATTAAACGTGTTTGATCTGAATGCATATAACGGTCAAACGGTGTACATCGGTATTCAATGCGTTTCGGACAATTCTTTTTTATTAATGGTCGATGACTTTGAGTTGGTTACCTCTCCTAAACCCGACTGTTCCGACCTCTTCATGTCTGAATATGTTGAAGGATGGAATAACAACAAAGCCCTTGAATTGTATAATCCCACCAGTGTTCCGATAACCCTTGACAACGTTTATCGCCTTATTCGCTGGTCAAATGGCAGCACTACCTCTGATGAAAATCCGTTGTTTGTCCTTCCGCTGACAGGAACCATCGGGCCCTGGTCAACGTGGGTTATGATTCAGGATACCATTCCTGCCGGACAGGATACTATGGTATGGCCTGCCCTGAGGGCAAAAGCCGACTGGCTTGCACCCTACGATTATAATGGAACGACTCCCGGTGGCAATGTTTGTTTCTGGAATGGCGATGATGCCATCTCACTTCAGAAATTACAACCCGGCGGATCATGGAAAGACATTGATATTTTCGGCGAAATTGGTGTCCGGCCTTTTGATTTTAACGGCGGAACAACGGGCGCCTGGTCAGATACCAAACCTTACTGGAGAGGAGATGGCGTTTATCTGACGAAAAGTAAAACCCTGATCAGGAAACATACGGTTGCGTATGGCATCGACAGAATTGCGATGAACCATTACGGAGATTCAACCACAAATGGTATTCCCAATAGTTTTTACGCCTTTGCTGAATACGATTCAATGCCTGTCAACTTTTTCGACAGTCTGGGGAGTCATTGGTGCGATTGTTCAAACGTGATGCAACCAGTAATTATTGGTCAACCTCATAATCAGACGGTCTGTAATGGTGCGAATTCATTTTTTTCCATTCAGGTATCGGGGGTGGAGCCAATTTTTTATCAATGGCAAAAGGATGGCATCGATGTTTTAAATGCCAATGATAGCGTTTACTGGATATTTAACACGCATTCCGAAGATCAGGCAGGCTATAGGTGTATCGTTTCTAATAATAATGGCGCGGATACAAGTGAAACAGCCTTTCTGACTGTTCTGACAATCCCACCTGCTGCTATTTCCGGATCACGTTATGTTGGTGAAAATGAGGTGGCAGTCTACTCGGTAAATGAACAACAATACCATTCATACGATTTTTCGGTTACCGGGGGTTATGAAATTGATCAAACTGGCGGCAGTATTACTGTTCAATGGCTCTCAACAGGGTATGGGTATGTCTTATTAGTAGAAACCGATAATACAATCGGTTGTATTGCAGACACCGTCATGGTTGAAGTTGCCATTGGAAATGTCGGGATTAATTACATGAACGATTCTAAAATAAAAATCTATCCGAATCCCACCACCGGCAGCTTCATTCTGGAGTTAAATGGAGAGAATTCAATTGATGAGGTTACGGTAGATGTATATGGAATTCGGGATGAAAAGGTGTTATCGATAGTCCTGAAGGGAGAAAGTAAGCATGAGTTTTCATTATCCGACAGGCCATCAGGAGTCTATTTTATGCGTGTAATCACGGGAGATAATACTGAAACTATTAAGATTATTA
>Ga0247841_10008441_pt1 | contig 14834 bp, 12 predicted proteins | sample LaCruzMarch2015__2_FD_192410 | JGI IMG/M metagenome (GOLD analysis project Ga0247841, IMG submission 192410) | Freshwater microbial communities from meromictic Lake La Cruz, Castile-La Mancha, Spain - LaCruzMarch2015_18m | ecosystem: Environmental > Aquatic > Freshwater > Lake | place: Spain...
TGCGATATCTGCCAGGATGTTTGTCCCTATAACCGTTTTGCCAAGCCCCATGAAGAACCGGCCTTCCTCCCGTCGGAAGCATTGAAGAAAATGCGGAAAAAAGATTGGCTGGCTCTCACGGAAATTGAATTCCAAACACTCTTTGCCGGATCAGCCGTGGCCAGACTGGGCTATCAGAGGCTGATGAGAAATATCCGGTTCGTCATATGATTGGAAGGTGACGACAATCGACAAGTGTGGTCACAAAGATTTCCCCCAGGTATAAGAATCAATATCAAGGCCAGTCAGGAGGAGAACTCTGTCAACCACCGTCATGGCCAGTTCTTCGATGGAAGCCGGTTTGCTGTAAAAGGATGGCGAGGCCGCACAGATGATGGCTCCGGCTTCGGTGAGCAGCTTCATGTTGTTCAGATGGATCAGGCTGAAGGGGGCTTCGCGGGGAACGAGGACAAGTTTTTTGCGTTCCTTCAGCATCACATCGGCAGCCCGGGTCATCAGGTCGCTGGAAACACCCGATGCAATGCGCCCCAGGGTTCCCATGGTGCAGGGACAGATGATCATGGCATCGAATTTCGCGGAGCCGGAGGCCATGGGGGCATAGAAATCATCAGGATCGTATGCTTTAAAAGGAAATGAAGCCGGATCAAATGATCCCAGCTCATATTTCCAGACCCCGGCAGCATTTTTGGAAAAGATCAACCCGACCTCCTCCAGCTGATTACCAAGGGTAGTCAGTTTCTCGAGGAGAAGCTTGCCATAGATCGCTCCGCTGGCACCGGTGATGCCGATGACTATTTTCAGACGTGACATGTTATTCCGGTCAGATGATTCATATTAATGCCTCTCTCCTCCTCTTCGCATTGATGATTCATTCCTGAAATCTTTATCCCGTGGATAAAACCAGGCTATTTTAAAAATCCCTTGCCTTGAAATCCCAGGACAGTGAAAATGAGAGGACATTGTTGTATTGTCCGTATTCGAATAAAATCTTCCGGTACACCTGGGGATAAGGAGCATGGGCATTTCTAAGGGAGATCAGGGAATAATTGAAGCGAAATCCTGCTTTCAGATGGCTGGTAATATACCCGCCGATTCCGATGATTCCGCTCAGGGTAATTGGCCGCAAAGGCTCCGTTCCGGGAGGATCCGGCATTCCCCCCGATTCCTCATAGTATCCCAGCAGGACATCCATGGCTGGTCCTGCTTCTGCATAAAAACGCTTTGCAAAGGTAAACTGGTACAGCAACGGGATCTCCAGGTAGTGTATGCGAAACAAATAGGAGCTGAGATCACCTTTTTCCAGGTCTTCGTTTTTCCGGCTTCCTTTTTGAATGTATTCCATCTCCATTTGAAAAGAGGAATGGGGAGAGACCCTCAGGCTGACGTAGCCTCCGGCCAGAAATCCAAGTTTATGGTATCCCACCCAGCTGTCGCCATCCACCTGGCTCACAAGGCCTCCGGCAATGATCCCCCCGTTGAACTTTTGGGAAAATATATAGAAGGGAGATATAAGCAAGAGTATAAAAACGAACTTTTTCATGGTAAAAATTTCGATAAAAGTACGAAAACTCTGCCATTTTCATAACTTCGCCTCTCCTTATTCCACTGTCATGGAAAATAAAGATATTACCATCCTGCTGGTAGATGATGAGCCTGACATCCTGGAGTTCCTGGGATATAACCTGGAACGCGAGGGCTACCAGGTGCTTAAAGCCAAGAACGGGAAAAAAGCACTGAAACTGGTTCATGAACACAACCCCCAGCTGGTCATCCTCGATGTGATGATGCCGGTGATGGATGGCATGGAAACATGCCTTGAGATCAGGAAAATTCCGGAGATGAGCGGCAGCCTGATTGCTTTCCTCACTGCCCGCGGAGAGGATTATTCCCAGATTGCCGGTTTTGATGCAGGGGCTGATGACTACATCACCAAACCCATCAAGCCAAAGGTATTCATCAGCCGGATTCAGGCCCTGCTGAGGCGGTACAAGGAAGAACCCGCTACCCGTCCAGTCATCCTGCTGAAGGAGTTCACCATCGACAGGGACCGCTACCTGGTGATCAAGGGAGAGGAGGAGATCACCCTGGTAAGAAAGGAGTTCGAGCTCCTTCAATTCCTGGTTTCTCATTCCAACAAGGTGGTCACACGCGATGAGATTTTTTCCAGTGTGTGGGGCGACGACGTGGTGGTGGGCGATCGCACCATCGATGTCCATATCCGCCGGATCAGGGAAAAACTGGGCATTGAAAGCATCAAAACGATCAAAGGAGTTGGATATAAATTTGAAGAAGAATGAAATTTCATGAACCCCGACATATTGCATGGTTAAGTTCCCTGGTGGTAACGGGAGCCTACACGCTCCTCTTTGTTGCTACCGTGGTTTTGCTCTTTCCCCACAACTTCACCCATTTTCCCACTTTACTGCTGGGAGCGGGAAGTTCGGTTTTGCTGTTCCTGATCACATTCCTGATCTTCCGCTATACCATCGACCGCTTCATTTACAGCAAAATCCGGCTGATCTATAAATCGATCCATTCTTTTAAAGTGACCAAAGGGGAGAAGCCGGTCATCAAAAACGATCGCCATGTTTTGGAGAATGTCCAACAGGAAGTTGACCGGTGGGAAGAGGAGAAGCAGCAGGAGATTGAACGGCTGAAACTACTGGAGCAATACCGCAGGGAATTTATCGGCAATGTTTCGCATGAGTTGAAAACCCCGCTGTTCAACATCCAGGGGTATGTCTCCACCTTGCTTGACGGTGGACTGGAAGACAAGAGCATCAACCATGAATACCTGAAGCGGACTGAAAAGAGCATCGAACGGCTGATCCATATCGTGGAGGATCTGGATGAGATTGCCCAGCTTGAATCGGGGCAGATGAAACTTCAATGCACCCGTTTTGACCTGGTGGCTTTGACCAGGGAGGTGATCGAGATGCTCGAAGTAAAGGCGATGAAGAAAAATGTCGAACTTCTGCTTCAGGAAACCGACCGGGTGATCTGGGTGGAAGGCGACCGGGAGAAGATCAGGCAGGTGCTCACCAACATCATCGACAACTCCATCCGGTATGGCAATCATGAAAACGGCCGAACCAAGATCACCTTTTTCGACATGGATGAGAACATCCTCACCGAGATCACCGACAACGGGATTGGCATTGACCAGGAGGAGCTTCCCAAAGTGTTCGACCGGTTCTACCGCACCGACCGGGGAAGGGCAGCCACGAAGAAGGGCAAAGGGCTCGGACTTTCAATTGTGAAACACATCATGGAGGCACATCATCAAACCATCAATGTTCGCAGTGCCATCGGGATTGGGACCACCTTCGGTTTTACACTGAAAAAAGCGGTTTAAGCTACCTGTTCCTGTCGGTGGTGAAGATCACCAGTTTTTCCAGCGACTGCCGGTATGCATTATCCGGAAAGGTCATCAGCAGATCCAGCGATTTCTGCCGGTATTCGAGCATCTTTTCACGGGCATAGGCAATCCCTCCGCGTTCCACTACTTTATCGACCAAACGGGTTACCATTTCTCCGTTATGATGATGGTTTTTCACGGTATTGATGATCTCCCGCTTTTCCATGAAATCGGAATGGTTCAGCAGGTGGATCAACGGGAGGGTCATTTTCTGGTCGCGGATGTCAGTACCATTGGGTTTGCCGGATGTATTCCCGCTCTGGTAATCAAATAGGTCGTCTTTGATCTGAAATGCAATACCGACATGCTCTCCAAATTGCCACATGCGTTTTACAACCTCGTCGGGCGCCTTCACCGAAGCTGCTCCGCAGGCGCAGCAAGAGGCAATGAGGGAGGCTGTTTTCTTCCGGATGATCTCAAAATAAATGGATTCTTCAATATCAAGACGACGTGCTTTTTCGATCTGCAACAACTCCCCCTCGCTCATTTCACGCACGGCATTGGAGACGATTTTAAGCAGCTGGAATTCATCCCGCTCAAGGGCAAGCAATAATCCCCTCGACAGAAGGTAATCGCCAACGAGCACGGCTATCTTGTTTTTCCAGAGGGCATTCAGGGAGAAAAAACCGCGGCGAAGGTTCGAATCATCCACCACATCATCGTGCACCAGCGTTGCCGTGTGAAGCAATTCGATGAGCGATGCAGCGCTGTAAGAACTCTCGTTCACCGCTCCATTCAAACCAGCCGAAAGGAAGACAAACATCGGACGCAACTGTTTTCCTTTGCGTTTAATGATGTACCGGGTGATGATATCGAGCAGGGGAACCGAACTTTTCATGGATGCCCGGAACTTGCCTTCGAAAATATCGATGTGCTGTTGAATGGGAGCCTTTATATCGTTGAGGGAAACCACCGGTTCGTTCATTGAACGGGTAAAGGTACAATTTTTATGATGAGGTTCTTAGGTAATGACATGGAAAATTAGGAATTTTACAGTCTCAAAACCACCACATGGCCTTTCTTTTTCATGAAGTTGTTTTCGGACCTGTTCGCAGCAGACGGCTTGGTCTCTCGCTCGGCATCAACCTGTTGCCACGGCATCGGAAGTACTGTTCCTTCAATTGCATCTACTGCGAATGCGGATGGACGCCCGCACCGAAAGAGCAGTTATTGGAGTTGCCCACCCGTGAGGAGGTTTTTCATTACCTCGAACAACGGCTCAGGGAGCTGGTCGCCGATGATTACCTCCCCGATGCCCTGACCTATGCCGGCAACGGGGAACCTACACTGCATCCTGAATTTGATAACATTGTGGACGACACCCTGAAGCTGAGAAACCGGTACACGCCGGATGCAAAGGTGACGGTACTTTCCAATGCAAGCATGATCGGCGATCAGCGGGTTTTCAATGCCCTGCTGAAGCTCGACAATAACATCCTGAAGCTGGATGCCGGTTCCAACCGGATTTTTGAATTGATCAATAATCCCGTGCATCGGTTAAGTTTTTTACAACTTATTGAGAATCTCATGAAGTTCAGGGGAGAGCTCATCATCCAGAGCATGTTCCTGCGTGGTGTTTACAAGGATCAGGCAGTGGATAATACGACTCCGGCCGAAGTTTCGGAATGGATCGGGCAGCTGGTTAAGATCCGGCCAAAAATGGTGATGATTTATCCCATTGCGCGCGCCACGCCGGTGCACGATCTTCAGAAAATTCCCCTCTTTGAATTGAATGCCATTGCATCAAAGGTCAGGGAGGCGGGATTGAAGGTACAGGTTTATGAATGATGCGATGAATTCTCTTTATTATCCGGCAAAGATCTGGCTGGCATTCGGCGAAGCCGTTACAGGAAATGAATCGATCAGCGATTGGCTGGTGAAGAATGGCTACCCGGAGGTGGCCGCGCTGGCACATTCAATACGCGGCAGCGAGGAGGCGCTGGCCTGGTTGCTTAAAAACAAATTCTATCACCTGGCTGCCCTTGACAGCGCCATCGATGAGGATCCCAAGGCATACAAATGGTTAAAGGATAGCAATCACCTGTTTCTGATCGTCTTTGCCGACGCCTGTCGTGCCAACCCCGCCGCCATCAGCTGGCTGCATAAGCATAACCTCGAGGCCATCCTGATGATTGCCAGAAAAATCAAAGATCTGAGAGACTCCCAGACCTTTGATTATCATAAAAAACATTTTTAAAAACGGTTGTACTGTCTTAACCGCACTTCGAATAGCCGCAGCTCTTGCACACGAGGCAGCCCTCCTGGTAAACCAGTCCGTTCTGGTCGCTGCATTTCGGACAGGCCCGTTCGGCTGCCTTGGTACCATCGGGAATGAACTTCTTCAGGGCGCGTTCCACCCCGTTTTTCCAGGTATTGATCGAATCCACTTCAAAGTGAAGCTTGGAGATGATGTTCACCACGAAGGGCAATGGCATGCCATGGCGGAGAATGCCGGATATAAGCTTGGCATAATTCCAGTATTCCTTGGTGAAGGAGCGGGAAAGTCCCTCAATGGTGATTTTATAACCCTGGCGGTCTTCAAACTGGAAGTCGTAGCGGGAGCTTACGCCATCGGGACGGGTTTTGAAGATCCACCCCTTCTGTACCCAGGTAGGAATCCAGAAATCTTCGGCCAAACCGGTAAAGATTTCATAGGGACGGCCGTTGAGCAAACCTACCACGGCGATCCATTTTTCATATTCATTCTGGAAGCGGACGATCTCGGCCTCGAGGCGTTCGGGACGATGGGGCGCCTTCGTTTCGCGGAATTCGTTGTGATCCTCCTTTTTCTCCTTGGGTTCGTTGTTCACGAGCACGCCGGCCCGGGAGCCGTCGCGGTACACCGTCATTCCTTTGCAGCCGTATTTCCAGGCAGTTTCGTATATCGTGCCGATGAGTTCCTCTTTGGTATCGTTCGGAACATTTACCGTAACGCTGATGGAGTGGTCAACCCATTTCTGAACGGCGCCCTGCATTTTGACTTTGGCCACCCAGTCAACATCATTGGCCGTGGCCTTGAAGAAGGGTGATTTTTTGATGATATTCTTCAGATCCTTATCATCCATATGGGAAACCTCGTCGATATTGTAGCCATTGACCATCAGCCAGGTCACGAAGTTGTGATGGAACACATTGTATTCTTCCCAGGTGTCGCCCATTTCATCCTTAAAGGTGATGGTGACATTTTTGTCGTTGGGGTTAACTTTACGGCGACGCTTGTATGAAACCGCAAATACAGGTTCCAGTCCGGAGGTGGTTTGGGTGAGAATGCTGACGGATCCCGTCGGGGCAATCGTCAGCATGGCGACATTGCGGCGGCCAAATTGGGACATCTCTTCGTAAACATCCGGAGCGGTCTCTTTCAGGCGTAAAATAAAGGGATTGGTCTTTTCGCGTTCGGTGTCGTAAATCGGGAAGGGGCCTCTTTCCCTGGCCATGGTCACGGAGGAGCGATAGGCTTCGATGGTCAGTATTTTATGGACTTCAACGGAGAAGTCGGTGGCTTCATCCGACCCGTAACGGGTTCCCAGTGCAGCCAGCATATCGCCTTCGGCAGTGATGCCAAACCCGGTTCGGCGGCCCTGAATGGCCTTTTTTTTCACATTCAGCCACATGTTGCGTTCACGCGCTTTGATCTCCTCCCCTTCGGGATCGGCATCGATCTTGGCAAGGATACGGTCGATCTTTTCGAGTTCCATATCGATGATATCATCCATCATCCGCTGGGCCTTATGCACGTGGTCGATGAACAGTTCGGAGTTGAAGCTGGCATCGGCGGTGAAGGGTTTATCCACATAATTGTAGAGGTTGATCGCCAGCAGCCGGCAACTGTCGTAGGTACATAAGGGAATTTCGCCGCAGGGGTTGGTAGAGACGGTACGGAATCCAAGATCGGCATAACAGTCGGGAATGGATTCGCGGAGGATGGTATCCCAGAAAAGAATACCGGGTTCAGCCGATTTCCACGCGTTGTACACGATTTTTTTCCAGAGTTCACGGGCCTTGATCGTCCGCGTGACCATCGGGTTTTTCGAATCGATGGGAAAGGTTTGGGTAAACTCCCCGTCGCTTACCACAGCCTGCATGAACTCATCGGTTATTTTAACCGAGATGTTTGCGCCGGTAACTTTCCCGGCTTCCAGCTTGGCATCAATGAATTGTTCGGCATCGGGGTGTTTCACGGATATGCTGAGCATCAGGGCACCGCGACGACCCTCCTGGGCCACTTCCCGTGTGGAATTCGAATAGCGCTCCATGAAGGGAACGATCCCCGTGGAGGTCAGCGCACTGTTTTTCACGACACTGTGCTTGGGACGTATATGCGAAAGGTCGTGCCCGACCCCGCCCCGGCGTTTCATCAGCTGAACCTGCTCTTCATCCGTTTTCATGATGGCGCCATAGGAATCGGATGACCCGTCATTTCCGATGACAAAACAGTTTGAGAGGGATCCGATCTGGAAATTGTTCCCGATACCGGCCATGGGACTTCCCTGGGGTACGATGTATTTGAAATGACGGAGAAGATTGAAAATTTCATCCTCGCTCATCGGATTGGGATATTTCTTCTCGATCCGTGCGATTTCCCGTGCAATCCGGTGGTGCATGTCATCGGGGGTAAGCTCAAACAACTGCCCCTCCGAATTCTTCAATGCATATTTATTGGCCCATACATTCGCTGCCAGGTTGTCGCCATTGAAATATTCGGTAGATTTTGTGATGACTTCGGCAAACGAGTATGATTTCGGTTCATTTGGTTTCTTTTCGCTCACTTCCTTCTTCGCTTCTTCGACTTTTTTCTCTTTCATTTCAATTTGTTCAACCGCGATTTTCGGACGAATCCGTTTTGATAATACTTCATTGTAATAATCAGACTTCGTTTCCTTATCTGTATTTACAATGGAATTGTTTTCCATGCTTAAACTGTGTTAATATTAATTGCTCTTTTACTCTAACTTATTGTTCTGACTAACATTCCGTAAAATTTCCAGGGGAAATATTTGAAGAGGCAATATACAACGAAGAAGCAGTGTGCGCCAATTTAGTTATTAACAGAAACGGGTTCGGAAATGTTAAATGATTGACTTCAATAAATTTAGCCTTTGATAATTCTTAATTCATTGATTATCATTCTGTTTTGATGTCCAGATAAGCTTCTTACCAAAGCCAAGGCGGTTGTCCGTCATTTTGATCAGGTCGGGCTCAACAGCCCAAAGATGGAGTGTGGCTAAAAGTGCGACAGGGAAACGTTTCAGGTAAGCCGATTTTGCGCTTTTCAACGTCTCTCCTGTCAGTTCCAGCAGGGTTCCCGTAAACTGAATTCCACGGATTTTTCCCACCATCCTGGTTTCCAGTGCAATCGTTCCGGCCACATGAAAATTGTTGCCCAGCAGAGCATCTTCGATATGCCGGGTATCGCGATCGGAGGTAAAGACAAAGATATTTTTCTCCGGCAGATAAACGTAAAAACAGGTGGCACAATAGGGTATATTTTCACGGGAAACGGCCAGGGTGAGTATATGGTGTTCATCCATAAAATCGAGGATGCGTTTTTCCATGGGCGCTGGTTAAAAGTCAAGACTGAGTGAAAAATAGAAAACCGGTTTTCGTACGCGGCCATCTTCCACCCCCCAGGCAAGGTCAGCCCGGAGGAAATAGCCAAACAGCCGGGTACGTGCTCCAAAGCCGAAGCCCTCCACCAGGGGATCCTTCTGCAATTCCACCTTGATAAACAGCGGCTTCTGATAAAAATACTGCGTAAACAACTGATTGTCTTCCGACCAGGGAGTTGCCCCGGTCCAGGCAGTACCTATATCTCCGAAGGCCACTACCTGAAAGTTGTTCAGGAAATCAGAGCGGATCGGCCGGTTGAAAAAGTATTTGAATACGGGTAACCGCAATTCGGTATTGTAAACAAAGAAGCTGTTCCCGTTCCGGATATTCTGGTTGAATCCACGCATGTTGGTAGCCAGGGTCTGAAAAGCATAATTCTGGTCGAAAGCCACGGGAGTGGTGATGTTGAACTTGGCAAAGAGCCAGTTATCGACGCCGCCCATGTAATAAAGGAGTTTGTTGCTGCCAAAGCTGGTACTCCATGCCAGACGGTTGGCCCATATCATGGTGCGGTGCACCCGCTGGTAGTTGCGAACATCAAACCCGAGCACGATGACGTTGTTCCCCTTCGAGGTTAAAAGCTGATAGTACTCAGCAAAAATCTTGTAGCGGGTTCCCTGGTAAAGGTTCAGTCCCAGGCTCCGCGTATTGTCATAGGTAAGTTCTCCCTTGAGGCTTCCCCAAACGTTATGGATATCCGGTTCCCGGAGGTTGGCCTGGTCGGTGGAAAGAAACACAGCACGGTCGTAACGGACCGAGGCTGTTCCCTTGATATTCAGTACTGGGTTGAAGGGATAGGTGGCGATATAGTAAAGCTCATGTATCTTGTGCCGGATGATCGAATAATTGCCCATCTCCTCAACGGCCTTCCGGTGAAAGGTGATCTGGTGATCGAGTCGCTTGCGGTAATGGGAAAAGCTAAAGAGGTATTCATTGTTGATAAGGTTGAAGTTTAACCGTAACCCACCCGTGATACGGTAGTCTTCCATCAAATCGGTGATCCCTACCATGAGCAGGACATTCAGCCCGGGATTGACAAAGTCGGGCAAAGCGCTTCCGGTAAAGGGTTGGTAGGCCCAGTTGAGATAGGTAAAATCGATCTGGGTGACCATCTGGTCAATATAATACTCCACGTTATAATTCAGCTGCTTGGCGTTCTTATAACGATCGAGGGTATCTTTTCGGGTTTTTGGCACTGGTATCATCCCGTGCAGGTCGATAATTCCGGTATCGGCAACCTTCGGGCTCACGTCCTGCGCGATGAGGAAATTGCCGGCGCTTACCGAATCGCCCTTCTGGTTGAATTCATTCACCACATCGCTCCACCGAACCGCACTGAAATGCTTTTTACCGTGCTTCCTGGTCATATCCGGCACCGGCACCAGACTATCCTTTGTTGATTTCGGTTCCTGCTTTACCTCAGCCTGGGTTCCGGGCTTGGTGAAGGTGGTTGGCGGAATTTCAACCCTGGTGAGGTGTTTTGGAAGAATAAGGTCAGAAGTAAACATCCGGTAATTGCGGTCCTTGAAGATCACCTCTCCCAGCCTGGCCGCCTTCGGGGAGATGTCGTACTCCTGAATGTTTCGCGAATAATTGGTAATGGGGAAAGTGGTGGTAAAGTAACGGTAATGTGTCGTGGTATCGATGAAGGCAATGGCGCTGTCATAACGGGCCAGGTAACGGTTGATGATTCCGCTTTCGTCGCTCAGGTAACTGAAGAAATTATCGCTGTATGGCAAAGGCTGTGTCTCGTTGACGCCGGGAGTGTTGGTCAACCGTTGCAGGATAACCTTTTTTTGGGTATAATTATAAATGAAGATGTCGCTCTTGAATTGCAGTTTGTCAATTTTAACCGGTACATCAAAACGGATCGTATCCCCCGGACGGTTGGAGGAGAAAATGATCTCCTTCGAGTGGTTGAAAAAGCGCGGATTCAAATCATCATAGATGTCCCTGGTCAGTTGTTCATGGGATCCCGAGGCAATGTTGTAAATATAAATATCCGATTGCCCTTTCTGAACGGCCGAAAATACCAGCAGGGAACCATCCCCGGAATAAGAGATATCGAGTATTTTGTCGAAGTTGTAAAGAATCTGAACTTCCGAACGTTTGGCTTCAATATCGTGGAGATAAAGGTAATTTTCTCCCTTCCGTTCAACCAGCATGGCCAGTACCTTTCCGCTGGGATGCCAGGCCAGGATCGGGTAAGTATAATCGGGACGCTCGGCCAACCGGTACCCTCCGCGATAAATCCGTTTGCGTTTTCCTGTTTCAAGATCGATCATAAAAACCTTATAAATCCCGAGTTCGTGCGTGGTAAAGGCAGCCCGCTCACCATCGGGATTCAGTTTCAACTGGCCGTAAACCCGGTCGGGTTTGTTCTTTGTGTTCAGGATGACGCCGGCAGGCATCTCCCTTCCGATCGTCTGGGCACTGAACAGCTGCTTGTAAAAAGCCAGCCATTCTTCTACCACAGTCTTGAAAGAAACCCCCACCACATATTGAAATCCCTTTTCCACATTCCGGCTAAGACGGGCCATATAGACGATATTGGGGATGGAGGCCTCTCCATACTTCAGGGCAACATAGTTCCATAACGAATGACCGGCATTGGTGGCCTCCAGACCGGTAAGGCTGTTGAATTTTTCGTACCTGCCATTCAGGATGGCATCCCTGACATCGTTTTCAAGTTCCGCGTTCCATTTACGGGAAACAAAGGAGATCAACCCGCTCATGTACCATTCCGGCACGGTGAACAACGCGTTGTTCTTGATCTGGGCGCCGATCCCGGTACCATAAATCATGTTGTTGAGGATGACCGTGGCAATTCCGGCACGGATCTGTTCTTCGAAATGTTCATAGTTCCCGTCAAAAAAAAGGAGTACCCTGCCGCCAACGATCCGGGTCACTCCACCGGTGTTGTAGTAGTCCCAGTCGCCAAACAACCCGATATTGCTCTGCTTGAGATCGGAAAGATTTTTAAAAATGATAAATTGAACCTTTTCCTCGAGGTTCGACTGCAGGTTGAGCTCAATTTCCTTGATATGTTTATCGGCATATTCAGCCGCGAACATGGCCAATTCCTTGCCATTCTGATAAAAATAGGTATCGAACCGCTCAAACCGGAAATAGGTCCAGATAAAATCGTTATACTGAACCCTGCTCTTCCCGAAGGTAAGCTGTGAACCATTGTAAAATTGTGCCCGGGAAGTGCCGGTCGAAAAAACCATTAATAGGGTGAAAATCCATGCTGCCGCCCGAAATCTGAACCACCGTTTTCTGCATGAATCATTAGCCATATCCAGTTATCCAAGGGGGAGTTGAATCAAGGCGCTAAGGTACGATTATTTTAAATGTCACTACGTATGTCCCCATTTTCATATCTTTGCAGCGCCCGATAAACAAAGAGAAACTACATGATCCGGATCGAACGTTTTACCTTCAACACCTTTATGGTGAATACCTATTTGTTATATGATGAAACCGGTGAATGCATCGTTGTGGATGCTGCCTGTTTTGATGAACCGGAAAAGGAAATGCTCTCCTCTTTCCTGGCCGATCATAAGTTGAAACTGGTAAGGAATATCAACACACACTGTCATATCGATCATGTCCTTGGAAATGATTTCATCAAACAGAACTATGGCATCGGGCCTGAATACCATGAGGCCAGCGTCCCCTTCTTTCATGTTGCCAAAGAGATAGGGCAATCATTCGGGTACAATCTCCATCGGATCCCTGAACCACAAGGATTCCTTGGGGACGGAACCGAAGTGACCTTCGGGAACTCCGCGTTAACGGTCTTTTACACTCCCGGTCATGCCGACGGTCATGTTTGTTTTTATAACAAAGAACAGGGATTTGTGCTTACCGGAGATGTGTTGTTCAAGGACACCGTTGGGAGAACCGATTTGCCATCAGGAAACTTTGACCTGTTGATGAAAAGTATCCGGACCAAACTTTTCACGCTGCCCGACAACACCGTGGTTTACCCGGGTCATGGGCCGGAAACCACGATCGGGTACGAAAAGATCAATAACCCGTTTATCCGATGACCCGCGAAGATTCCATAGGAAAAAAGATACTGATCATCCGGTTCAGCTCCATCGGCGACATCGTGCTGACCACGCCGGTAATCCGCTGCCTGAAGAAACAACTTACCGGTTCGGAGATTCATTACCTCACTAAAAAACAGTTTCTTCCAGTACTCAGAAACAATCCTTTCATCGATAAACTCTGGCTGTATGATCATGACTTCAAGTCGCTGATCCCGCAACTGAAATCACAGGGATTCGATTTCATTCTCGATCTGCATAACAATCCACGGACAGGATTTGTGAAAAGCCAGCTCAGGAGACCTTCAGCCTCCTTCCCGAAACTGAATATTGAGAAATGGCTTATGGTTAATTTCAAATGGAATCTTCTGCCGGATATTCATATTGTCGACCGGTATTTCAAGACCGTTCGTACACTGAAAGTAAATAATGACGGCCAGGGATTGGATTATTTTATCTCCCCGGAGGATGAGGTTGACCTGAATGCATTGCCGGAGATTTTCCAGCAAGGTTTCGTGGCCATGGTGATCGGGGGAAAGCACGTCACTAAAATATTCCCACCGGAAAAGGTTGCGGAAGTTTGCATCAGGTTGGCCCGGCCGGTCATCCTTTTGGGGGGCAGGGAGGATTTTGAGCGCGGGGAACTGGTCCGGAACAGAGCCGGGAAGCTTGTATTCAACGGTTGCGGGAAATTTTCACTGAACCAATCTGCTTCGCTCGTCCGACAGGCCGATGTGGTGATCACCAACGACACCGGCCTGATGCACATCGCTGCCGCCTTTCATAAGCCCATCGTCTCGCTGTGGGGCAACACCATCCCGGCATTCGGCATGTATCCATACCTTCCCGAAGCCTTTCAGAAGAATTCACTGATGGCCGAAGTAAGCGGCCTCTGTTGCCGCCCTTGCAGCAAGCTGGGATACCCGGAATGCCCAAGAAAACATTTCCGCTGCATGAACAATATTGATGTTGAACCTATTCTGGAATTTGTCCGGAACTTCGGAAATTGAAAAAATATGAAATTTGAAGTTTTACCTCTGCCCGGCAACTTTTAATTTTGGCCTTGTCCTGACTTAACCCAAATGCCTTGATATCCCTCACTGACACCCACGCTCACCTCTACCTGGAGGAGTTTGACGCCGACCGCCTCCTGGTGATGCAGCGGGCAGAGCAAAACGGGGTATGTGATATTTTCCTGCCCAACATCGATGCCTCTTCCATCAACAGAATGTTAAAGATCGCGGGAGATTGGCCACATCTTTGCCATCCCATGATGGGCTTGCATCCGACATCGGTGAAGGGGAATTTCCTTAAGGAACTGGAGATCGTTGAACAATACCTGGCGGATCGGGCATACACCTTCTGTGCCATCGGTGAGATCGGTCTCGATCTCTACTGGGATAAGAGTTTTGAGAATGAGCAGTTGGAGGCCTTCAACATCCAGCTTGATCTCGCCATTCAATACCGGCTTCCGGTGGTGATCCATACCCGCAATTCGATGGAGCTGGCGCTGAAAGTGCTGAAAGAGCGGAATGATTCACGGGTACAGGGCGTTTTTCACTGTTTCAGCGGAAACACCGGACAGGCCGGGCAGGCGGTTGAACTTGGCTTTTCACTCGGCATCGGCGGGGTAATCACCTATAAGAATTCAGGGTTGCAAAAGGTGGTGGAACAAATGCCGCTGGAGTCGCTCCTGCTTGAAACCGATGCGCCGTTTCTCCCCCCGGTCCCCTATCGCGGGCCGCGCAACG
>Ga0247841_10008442_pt1 | contig 14833 bp, 8 predicted proteins | sample LaCruzMarch2015__2_FD_192410 | JGI IMG/M metagenome (GOLD analysis project Ga0247841, IMG submission 192410) | Freshwater microbial communities from meromictic Lake La Cruz, Castile-La Mancha, Spain - LaCruzMarch2015_18m | ecosystem: Environmental > Aquatic > Freshwater > Lake | place: Spain...
TGACTGGTGTTGCTTTGATTTCTTTCATCGTCCTGGCTGTGGCCGACCCTGCTCTCCAGGTGCAACTGCTGACCTGGATTTTTGTCATGCGGATTTTCATGATCATTACCTCCATCGTCGCTTTCTGGATCAACGGCGCCATCAGCAAGTCAAAATACAGTCGTGTGGATGATCTTGATTTCGAGAAACCATTGACCTCCCTGGTCTGGATCACCTCTATTCTTTCCATCGTGGTGACTTTTATCATCAGCTATCTTACGATCAGTGACCTTCCAAACGACTTATGGATCACGTTGTCGGTCATCATCAGTGCAGGAACCCTGGGCGCTGCATTGATTCCCGAGTTCACGAAAATCTTTACCAGCCCCAAGTCAACCCACGTCAACGAAGTGGTTGTTGCCTCAAAAGAGGGTGGCGCTTCGCTCAATATCCTTTCAGGACTGGTTGCCGGAAATTTCAGCGCCTTCTGGCAGGGCATGGTGTTTTTCCTGTTGATGTTCATTGCCTATTTTGCAAGTACCTTCGGGTTGAGCAACTTCATGATCTATCCCTCCATTTTTGCTTTCGGTCTCGTGGCTTTTGGGATGCTGGGCATGGGGCCGGTAACCATTGCGGTTGACAGTTATGGCCCGGTGACCGACAATGCCCAATCCATTTACGAATTGTCGCTGATCGAGGAAATTCCGGGCATTTCTGCTGAAATTGAAAGGGATTTCGGTTTTAAACCCGACTTTGAAAAATCCAAGCATTATCTTGAAGCCAATGATGGCGCCGGTAATACCTTTAAAGCCACGGCCAAACCGGTACTGATTGGCACAGCGGTAGTGGGCGCTACCACCATGATCTTTTCGCTGATTCTCCTGATACAAAAATCACTGGGAATAGATCCGGCGCAGATCCTGAACCTGTTAAACCCTTATACCATTTTGGGGTTCCTGCTGGGAGGCGCCGTTATTTACTGGTTCAGCGGAGCATCTATCCAGGCCGTTACAACAGGCGCCAGCAGGGCAGTGGCCTACATCAAAAAGAACATTAACCTTGATCCGAATGCTCCCAAAAAAGCAGATACCGCTAAATCGAAAGAGGTAGTCCGGATTTGTACGGTTTATGCACAAAAAGGGATGCTGAATATTTTCATTGCCATTTTCTCCTTTGCCCTTGCCTTTGCGTTTTTGTCTTCTCCCACAGGATTGATCGATAAGGTAAATTCGCCGGAAGATCTTAAATTGGCCTGGCCCGTCTCTCTTTTTATCAGTTACCTGATCTCAATTGCCTTCTTTGGCCTGTATCAGGCTATTTTTATGGCCAATGCCGGTGGCGCATGGGACAATGCCAAAAAGGTGATCGAAGTGGATATGAAAGAAAAGGGAACTGATCTTCATGCTGCTTCCGTTGTTGGCGATACCGTGGGTGACCCTTTCAAGGACACCTCCTCTGTGGCAATGAACCCGATCATCAAGTTTACCACGTTATTCGGATTGCTGGCCATGGAAATAGCCTTGTCAGTTCATTTCAGGCCAATGGCACACTATATCGGGCTTGCCTTCTTTGCAATTGCCCTGTATTTCGTGTACCGGTCATTTTATAAAATGCGCATTAAGGATTAAATTTTCAACTGCTTGCTTATAAGAGGCTGCCGGATTATTTCCTGCAGCCTCTTTTTTCTTGTCAAGACGGGCAACCTTTTTATTGCGGCGTGTTTATTGAATAAGAGAGATGGAATGCAGGTTGAAGAAAAGTTGATAAAGAAGGTCTTGAACCGTGATGTCAATGCCATGGAAGCATTGTACAATCAGTATGCCCCTGCCTTGCTCAGTCTCTGCTTTCGTTACTGCGGAAACCGTGAAGATGCCGAGGATGTCCTTCACGACGGTTTCATCAAGATCATGCGTAACGTTGCCAACTTCAAGGTCCGCAAAGGATCCTCTTTTGAAGGCTGGATGAAAAGGATCATGGTCAATACCGCACTTAACCATCTGCGCGACCGGGCTAAGGAGAAAAAATTCCTCGACATCGAGCCCATCCAGGATCTCCTCGAGATTAATGATGAAGGAGAGGTTGGTCCCGATGCTGTCTTTCCTGACGTCAGTCAGGAAAAAATCATGGAGATCATCTGCGATTTACCACCCGGCTACCGCACCGTGTTTAATTTATATGTGTTCGAGAATTATTTGCACAAGGAAATCGCGGAACTTTTATGCTGCTCAGAAAACACCTCGAAATCTCAACTCTCGAAAGCCAGAATCCTGTTGCGCAAAAAGTTAAACCAACTTGCTTCGGAAAAGAAAACAATTAAAATTTATGAAAAAACCTGATCATCCCATCGATTCATATTTCAGGGAAGCCCTGAAGGAGCACCGGATAACTCCTTCGCAGGCAGCCAAAGAGGCATTCCTGAAAGAGGCTCCCCTACCGGGAAAGCATGTAAATAACCGGCGGAAAGGTTTTTTCTTCCTGCTTCTTTCCTTATTGACAGTCACCTGTGCAGGTATCCTGTGGGTTGTTCTTTCTCCGGCAGAACACAACACCATGCCTGCAGGTAATTCAATCTCCGCAACTCCCCTGACCGCCTCCGACACCAAAATCGTTTCTGCAAACCATCCTGAACCATCCTCCTCCAAGAAAACCGAAGGGAAAACCGAAAAATCAACTCCACGGGAATCGAAGACGGGACAGATGTTTTCTTTTAAAGCACCTGTTTCAGAACAGGGAAAAGCAATCCTGACGATGGCTGCAGAGCCAGAATTACCTTCAGGGGATGATGCCTCGACCGCGTCAGAAAAAGAGGTCGCGGAAACTGGTTCCAACGCCATTTCGTTACCTGATCAATCCATCACTGCACCAGCTCTGCAAAGTCAAAACGCGGACACCGCGATTTTCCAAAAAAAACCGGATTCCATCCTCCCTCTCCTCTCCGAAAAGAAAAAAAGCGATCCTGAATCCACCATCCGCAACAGGAAATGGCAATTGTCAGCCAGCGTATATTACACTCCCGAATGGTTGTTCAACACACTGGAAGGGGACAAATTCGTGAATAATGTCGGAATTGAGGGGAGGTTCCATTTTGGTGCCTATTCGGTGCGTACCGGGGTTGGACTATCGATCACCAGAGGATCCAACGAAATCGCCATTGCTTACAACGATTATCTTGGATCATATCAGGGACTGGATTCCATATCCTTCCGCTGGAGTGAAGAACAGGGATACCTGCTTTCAAATTATTACATGTCGAACAAGGATGTATGGGACAGCCTGATGAAGCTGGATCATCTGAAAAATGAAAAACGGTATACCTACCTCCAGATCCCGCTGATCCTCGGGTATGATTTCATTCACAAGGAGAATTTTTCATTGGGATTGCGTGTTGGACCCACCCTCTCGGTACTTCTGCAATCGAAACAAATGAATGAGAATTACGATCCCGGGAAGAATAAGATCATCCGGGTAAACAATGTAACCCCCGACCGGATCCAAACCAACTGGCAGGTTTCAGGCGGTATCAATGCCCGGTTACGGTTGTATAAAAGGTTGGGAGTTGAGGTTGAACCCAATGTTCGTTACTATTTCAACTCGGTTTACGAACCGTCGGATATCACCAAAAAGCCCTGGTCAGTGGGCATTCGCGCGGCATTGACCATAACCTTTTAAAAAAAATTGTTTTCACCAGGCAACGATTCCGACCTGCCGGGTTTATAATAAAAGGAAGCTTCATTGCAATGTCCCTTTCTCCCGATTCATTAACAAATATTAATTTTCTAAAATCCTGAATGTCATGAAAAAGCTAGTCATCCTACTCATCGTTCTCGTCTCTGTCCTCCCCATCGCTGCTCAAAACAACAGCGTGATCATCAAAGGAATCGTGTCGGAACTCGTCACCTTTACTCCGATTCCCAATCATGCCGTTACGATTCTTTCCGATTCCTCATTTGGTTTTTTCTATTACAATACGGTATATACCGATGTCAACGGTTTTTATGCTGATACCATTTCGATCAATCCAATAACACCCGGGGATTCAATGGTTTTTTATGTTCAGACCCTTGATTGCAATAATTTCCCCCATGAGGCCATGCTGTTTGTGAGTTCCACAACTACCTTCCTGAACCATGACTTTCAGATTTGCAATTCAAATCCGGGATGTCAGGCCAATTTCACCTATCAGAACCTGCCCAACCTGGCCGTTCAATTCACCGATCTTTCGGTTGGGGGCAATGGCATCTATAATTGGAATTTCGGAGATGGAGGATATTCAAACCTCGAGAATCCCCTTTATACCTATGCTCAGCCAGGGTTATACATGGTATCCCTGAGCATCGGCGACAGCGCTTCCGGCTGTTTCGACATGATCACGCAATCCATCTGGGTAGGGGATTCAACCGGCAGCGGATGCCAGGCTTCATTCATTGCATATCCCGACAGCACGCCAAACACGATTTCTTTCTTTCCTCAGTGCTCTGGCCAGATTTCAACATTTGTTTGGAACTTTGGAGATGGCAATGTTCAAACCATTACATTTCCGGCCAGTCCGAATGTCACACATACATATCAGGCATCAGGCACCTATGTCGCCTGCCTGACGATTTATGGAGCCGACAGCTGTTATGACACCTATTGCGATACCATTAACATTAATTCACCCGCAGGATGTCAGGCTCAGTTTTTCTCTTACCCTGACACTACCGCCCTCTGGCCCTATACGATCAAGTTCATCGATACGTCAACTGGTAACCCGACAAGCTGGATCTGGTCTTTTGGAAATGGTGAAACGTCGAATCTTCAGAACCCTTCACATGGCTACGCAGGCCCCGGAACCTACAATGTTTGCCTCACCATTACCAGCGACAGTTGCACCAGCACTTGGTGCACGATAATCACCGTCGGAAATACAGCTCCCTGTGACAACTACTTCACTTATACCAAATCAGGGTTGATGGTATCTTTTACAGGACTGATGGTCAACCCGCAATCTGCACAATACTCGTGGAATTTTGGAGACGGACAGAATGCACAGGGTCAGTTTGTCACACACACCTATGCTGCCAGTGGAATCTATGATGTAAGTCTGACCACGATAACCGACAGCGTAGTATGCCAGTTCACCTCCATCCAAACGATTTTCGTGGGCGACAGCACCTCATTCCACCCGGTTTACGGACAGGTTTTTGCCGGACAATTCCCGCTCAGTCTTGGTATGGCCATGATCTTCTCATTGGATACCAATCTTAATTATCTGCCCTACGTCAGTGTTGCCATGATCGATTCGATGGGTACTTATTATTTCCCCATGGTTCCCGATGGAGAATACGTCATCTATGCCATTCCGTTTGATTCTTCGGGTTATCTGCCAACATACTATGGGGATGTGATCAACTGGGGGAATGCTACCGTGATCAACCTTGGGCAGCCCAGCAATCCCTATAACATCCACCTGGTGGCGGGCAACTACATGATTCCAGGCAGTGGGCTCATCAACGGGCTCATCACTGTCGCGGGGTTGAAGAGCTCCTACCTGGATAAAATGACCATGTTGCTGATGAACGAGCAGGGTCAACCACTCACGTTCAACATGGTGACGGAGTCAGGCGGCTTTGATTTCTCCCGTCTGGCCTATGGCACCTATTTCCTTCACGCCGAGATAGCCGGTTGTTCGAGCGATAATATTATGGTCACACTTTCGGCGGAAAATCCGACCGTGCAGGTGAACCTCACTTTCGCCGGAAACAAAATTCTCGGTATCGAAGACCAGAAGCCGGTTCTCGAGGCCGGAGTGATCTATCCGAATCCTGTTTCCGATCAGGCCAACATTACCCTGAAGGTGACTGAATCGACCCAGGTAACCCTTGAGATTTTCAGCATGAAAGGACAATCGGTGCTGAGGATCATGAAACAGGTGAACCAGGGAGAAACGAAGATCATCCTCCCGGTTGCTTCCCTGCCGTCGGGGATATATACCCTGCGCATCGTTTCAGCCGATGGGATCAACATTACCCGCAAACTCCTGAAATCGCAATAATTTTTTAATTTTCTCATTGATCGAAAAGCCGCCATATTCCAGGGCGGCTTTTTTTGTTTTTATTTCCAAAGATTTTACCTTTGCCCCATCCTTTCTGAAACAGCCAAAAAACATATCCTAAAAAATCACTTCTATGATCACTGACAATTTTGCAAGAAGACACAATGGACCCTTTGGTAACGAAATCAACCAGATGCTTGGGAAAATCGGCGTCGGGTCGCTGGATCAACTGATCGATGAAACCGTTCCATCGAGCATCCGGATGAAAGAGCCATTGAATCTGCCCAAAGGCATGAATGAATACCAGTATCTCAATCACATCAGGAGCATCGGTGCGAAGAATAAACTTTTCAAAACCTTTATCGGCCTGGGTTACTACAACACCATCACCCCCGCGGTGATCCTCCGGAATATCCTGGAAAATCCGGGCTGGTATACTGCCTATACCCCTTACCAGGCTGAAATCTCCCAGGGACGTCTCGAAGCCTTGTTGAATTATCAGACCATGATCAGCAATCTTACGGGAATGCCGGTTGCCAACGCCTCCCTGCTTGACGAAGGGACTGCCGCGGCCGAAGCCATGATCATGCTGTTCAACTCACGCTCACGGGATGCTGTAAAACGCAATGCCAACATCTTCTTCGTTTCCGGAAATCTTTTCCCCCAAAGCATCGAGGTCATCAAAACCCGGGCCATTCCCCTGGGCATTGAACTGGTGATTGGATGCAGCCATGAATTTGTTTTCACCGACAAGGTTTTTGGTGCGGCGATCCAATATCCCAACCAGTTCGGATCGGTGATCGATTACAGCGCTTTTGTTGCTAAGGCACATGCTTCCGGCGCTTTTGTTGCCGTTGCCGCCGACCTGCTCAGTCTTGCCCTGCTTACCCCCCCGGGCGAATGGGGAGCTGATGTCGTTTTCGGTTCAACCCAGCGTTTCGGTATCCCCATGGGTTATGGAGGACCGCATGCTGCATACTTTGCCACCCGCGACGAATACAAGCGCCAGATGCCCGGCCGCATCATCGGTATTTCGGTCGATGCCAACGGCAACCGCGCCCTGCGAATGGCGCTGCAAACCCGCGAACAACATATCAAACGGGAAAAAGCAACCTCCAACATCTGCACCTCCCAGGTATTGCTTGCCGTGATGGCCGGCATGTACGCCGTGTATCATGGCCCCAGGGGAATCCGCCAGATCGCCCGTCACATCAATATTCTTACCGGGGTTCTTTCACAGGAAGTTCAGAAATACGGTTATCGCCAGCTCAACACCTACTTTTTCGATACCGTTAAAATTGAGATTCCGGAGGGAGTTTCAATTGAAGTTATCCGGAAAGCCGCGCTTGAAAAAGAGATGAATTTAAGGTACATTGACGACAAGCATATCGGTATCAGTGTGGATGAAACCACCCAGCTGACCGATATCAACTGCCTTGTCGGAATCCTGGCCAAAGCCAATAAAAAAACATATACCGAATTCGTTTGCAACCCCAGGGAATGTGAACAGATCACTACCCTTCCAGGGGAGCTCTCGCGCACATCCGCGTACCTGCAGCATAAGGTGTTCAACAGCTATCATTCCGAAACCGAGATGATGCGTTACATCAAGAAGCTTGAGATCAAAGACCTTTCCCTGAACCGTTCGATGATCCCCCTGGGCTCATGCACCATGAAACTGAATGCCGCTTCGGAACTCTTTGCGCTCAGTTATCCTGAATTCGGCGGACTCCATCCGTTCGTTCCCAAAGACCAGGCTGATGGCTATCAGTTCCTGATTGCAGAACTCGCGAAAGACCTGGCCACCATAACCGGTTTCGATGCTGTTTCATTCATGCCCAATTCGGGAGCTGCCGGCGAATATGCAGGTTTGATGGTGATCCGTCAATACCACATCTCAAACGGGCAGGGACACCGGGATGTTTGCATCATTCCCGCTTCCGCCCATGGCACCAATCCTGCCAGTGCAGCCATGGCCGGGATGAAGGTCGTGGTGGTAAAATGCGACGAAAAGGGCAACATTGATGTGAACGACCTGCGCGAGAAAGCAGTTCAGTACAAAGAAACCCTTTCTTCGCTGATGGTCACCTATCCCTCCACACACGGGGTTTTCGAAGAGGAGATCCTCGAAATCATCAACATCATTCATGAAAACGGCGGACAGGTTTACATGGATGGCGCCAACATGAATGCCCAGGTTGGTTTGACCAATCCCGGCATCATCAAGGCCGATGTTTGTCACCTGAACCTGCACAAAACCTTCGCCATTCCTCATGGCGGCGGTGGCCCGGGAGAAGGTCCGATCGCGGTTGCCAGACACCTCACCCCTTTCCTGCCAAAGCATGTTTTCGTGGAAACCGGCGGGAGCAAAGGCATCACAGCTGTAGCTTCCGGCCCATACGGCAGCGCGATGATCCTCACCATTTCCTACGCGTACATCAAACTCATGGGAGGAGATGGCCTCACAGAAGCAACCAAAATGGCCATTTTAAATGCAAATTACCTGAAATCCTGCCTGGAACCCCATTACCCGATCCTCTATTCCGGGAAGAATGGTCGTTGCGCACATGAAATGATCGTAGATTGCAATGGCATTTCGAGACAAACCGGGATAGGCGCCATCGACATCGCCAAGCGCCTTATGGACTATGGTTTTCATGCTCCCACAGTGGCATTCCCGGTTCATGGCACGCTCATGGTCGAACCTACTGAAAGTGAACCGTACTTTGAGCTGCAACGATTCATTGAAGCGATGGTGGCCATCAAATCTGAGATCGAGGAGATTTCATCCGGTAAAGCCGATAAAACAGTGAATGTGATCATGAAGGCGCCGCATACGGCTCAGATGGTTTCGGCCGATGAGTGGACACTCCCCTATTCGCGCCAGAAAGCGGCTTTCCCGGTCGATTCACTCAAGGAGGACAAATACTGGCCAACCGTGACGAGGATCGATGATGCTTTCGGGGACCGGAACCTGGTTTGCACCTGCTAAAAGGCATTCCGGTCAAGTTCAACCGGGAATCCTTTCGACTTTTTTCTTCCTGATTCCCATGCCGATGATGAATATTATTCATTTTCCTTGAAAATTATACCTATCTTTATTCCCTAAACCAATGATCCATGAAAACACGAAAAATTTATTTCAGCCTTCTGGTAGTCGTTACTGCCTTTCTGATCACCTCCTGCCAATCACCGGTAACCCTGACCAGCTGGAAAAACCCTGCCGACAACTCGCAGATATCAAAAGTTGTTGTGATGCCCTTATTCGACAAACTCGAGTACATTAAACCATTTGAACAAACGATGGATGCCTATTTCAACAGCCAGGGTTTAAAGGCCATTGGTTCCCTTGATTTCCTGAATCCCAACGTCAAATACCAACTCTCCGACGTGAAAAAGAAATGCGACAGTCTCGGAGCCGATGCCATTCTCGTATTCGTGTATAAAGGCACCGATAAATCGGAAAGCTACGTTCCGCCTACAACATACTATGACGGTGGATTTGGTGGCTACTGGGGCGGCGGTTACTGGGGCGGCGGCTATTACGGCGGTTATTATGGCGGAGGATTCTATGGCGGAGGTGTGGTAACAACCGGTGGTTACTGGACCACCACTTCCGTGGTTAACCTTCAGGCCAGCATCTACACAAAATCTACCAAAGATCCCTTATGGACCGGCGACATCACCATCACCGACCCGAATTATGTTGACCAGGCAGCCCTTACCATTGCACAGGATATTTATGCCGACTGGGTGAACAATAACATGTTGAAATTTCCTCCAACAAAGAAATAACAGGACTGACTCCATTCAGAATCGTCATGATCACTGACTCATAAAACGGGTGCCTGACGGGTACCCGTTTTTGTTTTGCCAATTATTGGTAATTGAAGAACCTCGCCGCAAGCAGCGAGGGTTCTTCGATCCCATAGGAATTACCAATTTAGACTTCCCGGTAATAGCAATCCCGCGAATGTACGAGAAATGTAGATCTCTTTCTTTCCAATATTGAGTGTTCAGGTAAATGGAATCTCCAGCTGTACCGCAATACCGGCATTCATCAATTGCCGCCTTAATGTCGAGATGAAAAGCGGATCGCGTCCTGCTTTGTCAACATCTTCAAGATTGCGGCAATGCCGAAAATACCAGATGATGGAAAAGAGGTAATGAAGGGATTGGCTGTCAATGGTTAGTTTTCCACGATACTGTTCTGTTAGAAAGCGTTTGTTCAAACTTCTGATAAGTTCTCTGACCTCATCGCTTCTAATTAGGGAAATGACCTTTATAGTTTTTAAGAGAAACCGGATCTCGTGATAACAAGTCGGGGACAAGAGTTGCTTTTGCCGTTCATCAATGGATTTCAACACCTCTCCCTGGCTGATATCGCTGCAACCAAACATTTGGTTGGCTTCAACAAATGTGAGTTTAATATTATCATCTCTTTTACACATCAACAAGCCCCCTCCACAATTTTTATCTCATCCTCAGTCAACCCGTATAAAGCATAAACTATCTGGTCAATCTCGCTTTCCATTGTGCTGGCGTCGGCATTGGGGTCGGATTTCTTTGCTTCGATGATCCTGGTTACTTTATCTCCTAAAACAAATTTAATTTCATTGGACACTTCAGGAATGGGAATCTGCTCAAAATACTGTGGTTTAACTTCGATAAAGCCACCATTCCTGACAACACAGATGCTTGAAAGAAAATACCAGGTAAGCCTTGAATTCAGTATGCCTAATAAAGGCTTATCGTTTGTTGGGAGAAAAACAGATGGAGCATTTATGAATGAGCCCGTCTCGTCAAAAGCAAATTTATTTGAATGCTGAAGGTTTGGGAAAATTATCTTAGGTTCTTTAAATAAATCATAATAGGCACAGTTCCTTAGTTCCCACCAATATTCGCCTTTATCATATCGCTTTTTTGCCATATCTTCAAAAGGCAATAAATGATTGAAAATCTCAGGGTATTCATTCAACATCATTTGCCTCGCAGTTTCTTCATTAAGATTACCAAATTTTTGCTTTGTAAATTTACTTTCAAAAACGATCATCCATTTACAGGGTAAAGGACTATTCCATTTTTTAATGTCCTTCCCATCATAAACAGGTTTCAGTTCTTTATAATCTGTTTTTTTCTCATTTATGATAAAGGCTTCATTCAATGCCGTTTTTACACCATAAAAGCATTTGCCATATACATCCCTTAATCTTTTGAATTTTTGAAGCTTAGTTAAGATATTGTTCTCACTCTTATCTCTGAAATTCCAGACATCAGTACCCAAGGAGTTTTGACTTAATTTGATGAAATTTGATTTAAGGAACAATTTTTCTTTGTCATGATACCGGATTGCATCAATTTTCAAAAAATCAAAAGAATTATTTGAATCATTGTCTTTTGTAGCTACAAGAATAATTGGATAAGTGGTTGCTTCCTCAAAAACCACAACCGAGGTAAAATCAATATATTGTTCAATACGAAGATTATTTATCACAAATTCACGAAGCACCTTGCCCGCAGATGTTTTGTCGAAGGTATTATTGACAAAACAAAATTTCCCATTACCGGCTAAAATTCGGTAAGATAGCTCATAGAAATATGAAAAAATATCACCACCTGATACAAATAACTCGAAATTCAATTTCAGATATTCTTTAAAATCTCCCAATTCGTCTGCTCTGATATATGGCGGATTCCCGATCACCACATCAAAACCTATGAAATCCCCCTCATCGTTGAGCACTTCGGGGAATTCAAAACGCCATTCGAAGGCGTTTTCGTAAATTTTATTTTTTTTGATCTCCTCTATCTCATTTCTGGTTTTTGCAATTTCATCTTCCAGTTTTTTTTGTTCCATTTTCGCTTTTTCCTTGATTTTTTCATTCCCATAATCTGCATCGGGTTCAAAAAGGAACGATCCGGTGAAACGATGATATAATTCGCCCAACAATTTATCAAGTTTTTTCTTTCTGGGATCATGCTGCCCCATCTCTGTCTGAAAATCGTGTTTGATCAAATCAATCAGTCGCTCCATTTCACGCTTTTGTTCCTTGCTCTCAGCATTCCGGTATGTCATGATCGCTGCCCTGTAACTTTCGATTGAGAAACGGCTTTTTTTCAGTGCCTGCCTGATGTCTGCATCAAGGGCATAACGCGAGACCAGTGAATTCCCGCATTTGATATTGATATCAATATTGGGAAGGGTTTCCAGTTCAGGGTATGGAGTCAGGCTGTCTGGATGGTTTGCAGTGGTGATGTAGTATGCGTTTTTCAACAACTCGATCCATAACCTAAGTCGGCAAATTTTAACAGAATTGGAATTGATGTCAACGCCAAAAAGGCAATTTTCAATGATGGTCTGTTTTTCGCTGAAAAGTGTCTCCTGAACCCGCTGGCTCTCGTAACTACTGGGGTTGTACTCAAAGAGATCTCCATCGTCATCGGTGATGATCAGTTCGTCGTTGACCACCTCAACATGATACTCCTTCAAACGTTTTCCATCCTTATCCGACAATATTTTCAATTCACTTTTAATGGCAATGATTTCATTAAGTGCCGAAACAAGAAAATGCCCGGAACCCACAGCCGGATCACAAATTTTAATTTGATTGATGATCTCATTCGCTTCATTCCTGTCTTCAATCATATCATACAAACCTTCGAGATTCTTACAATTCCAGCCCTTGATGTCATTGAATTTCTGAATTACAGCGCTACGGATGGTTTCTCGGCACATATACATGGTGATGAACCCTGGAGTAAAAAAGGAACCATCCTTGTATCCATTGATCTTCTCGAAAATCAAACCGAGAACCGAGGCATTTATCAATGTTTTATTGTCTTCCTGAACCTCTTCAGACCCATCCCCGGCAAAATCGTAGGCTTGCAGGAAAGCAAAAAGATAATCCAGTCCCTTCATTGTTCCGATCAATCGTTTTCCTTTGGCATCTTTCAGCACAGTTCCCGGATGAATGTGGATAAGACAATCATCCTGAAGGTTGCTGATGAAAATTGCATCCCCTTCAAGTGCAGTTGGTTCAAACAGCGTGCTATTCAGATAGGGAACATGGCTGAATAGTTTTGACACAGAAGGATCACGGTCCGGCACTTTTTTTGCCAGCACCCGGAAAAAAAGACTATCCAAAGCATCGTAACCTTTGACCTTATCACTATTCAAGAATCCAAATTCCAGATTACCTTTGTGATGGCTGATCAACTGAGCTTCCAGCAATTTGAGGAATAAAATGCGGTTGATCCAGGTAATGACCAGTTCCAGAGATATATTGAAAAGTCTGTCCTGGTATGTTTCTCCGAAACGAGATGGCTTATCGATCCGGCTTATCCTGTCCCGGCTGTCTATTTGAATAATTGTATTTTCAATCATTGAACCGGCATCCCGATGATCCTCCTGCTTGCGACCAATCAATTTTTTAGCACCATCTTTGGTTTCAGTCAAACCAATGATGTGTAAAAGCTCTGTGTAGAAGGTTTTATCGAGGCTATTGCTATCGTTGGTAAACGGAAGTTTGAGAAGATGCTCGGGGGAAAGTATCTTATACAGAGCGATGAGCTTTGCATCATCCTTTTTATCTGCATTTCTGAGGAGTTTGTCATACTCACGGAAATCAAACCGGGTAAAGCAAATTTCGCAGGTCAACGCTGTAAGAAAAGGTCTGACAATTTCATTGTAGAAAAAATCGGTCGTTCTCCCCGCAAGCCTACCCTCCTCGAAATCGGTAAACTGTTTGACCAGTATTTTATCCTGGGCAAGGATTTTCTCAAAACTGACGGCATCAAAAATATACCATTCATGAATATTGGTTACCACCAGATGTTTGATCTCCAGGTTATGGTTGGTGATCCGTTCACGGAGATAATATAGAATGAGTTCATAAAATGCCTTTGCATTAATATTATCCGTCCCGATCATCTCAGATTTATTCGAAGGTTTTTTTACTTCAATCAACACCCCGGCGAAACTCTTCGAATCGGTTCCGGTATGAATCACGAGGTCATTTCGGCCTTTCGTATTGATATAAAATTTTGGATGATAAAAGGTAGATTTGAGAAAATCTCCAAGGTCATTTTTATTGTGTTCTTCTGATTCAGATTCATTTAACCCATCGAGCAACCCGGTCAGATTTTTCTTAAAATGTTCTATCTGGCTCCTGGTCGGCTTAACCTTCAGGTAGGCTTTATTGAGGGATTTTCGGGGGGAAAGGGTTGTCAATTGCATGTTAAGGATTCATTCTCTCTTCAAAATTAGGAAAAGTGAATGAATCCAGAAGGAAAAAAAATAATTTTCAACTGAAGCTACGCATCCATCCAGCGATTTCATGGATTGCCTTAAGCGCCTGGGGCAGTATTCCAAGGTAACTGATGAAGCCATGGATCATCTCTTCATAGACCGTCAGTTTTACGGAAACTCCTGACTCACTGAGTCGCTTTGCATAGGCAATCCCTTCATCGCGCAGGGGATCATATCCCGATACCATGACCAGAGCATCGGGAAGCAGGAATAAATTCGTGGCCTGCAAAGGAGCAACATAAGGATTCACAGCATCTCCGGGATTTTCCAGATATTGTGCCCAGAACCATTTCATGGCCTCGCGGGTAAGGCTGTACCCCTCTGCAAAAGTCACATAAGATTGTTTTTCCGGTTCCAGATAATCGGTAACCGGATAAATGAGGATCTGGCCTTTGACCGCGGGGCCTCCCTCATCCCGGAGGCGTAAAGCCGTCACTGCTGCAAGATTGCCTCCGGCCGAATCACCTGCAAGGAACAATTTCCCGGGATCGCCCCTGAACTTCATGGCATTT
>Ga0247841_10008443_pt1 | contig 14832 bp, 15 predicted proteins | sample LaCruzMarch2015__2_FD_192410 | JGI IMG/M metagenome (GOLD analysis project Ga0247841, IMG submission 192410) | Freshwater microbial communities from meromictic Lake La Cruz, Castile-La Mancha, Spain - LaCruzMarch2015_18m | ecosystem: Environmental > Aquatic > Freshwater > Lake | place: Spain...
TGCCATGGAGGTGGAGCCAACAACCTATGGACAAATGGTAAAACGCGTCAGAGGACGAAAACCTGCTAACCACAAGGGGTAGTGGTCACGCCAGCGAAGTAGATACCCCAGTTTGTAATATTAGTCCCCACATATTGCATCCATCGTTTTATGCTGTTGTGAGTAAGTAATTATAGGTAGACTATGAAAGCACTGATTTTTGGAGCGGACGGCCAGGATGGGTATTATTTGCGAAGGCTTTGCGAAGAAAAGCTCATCTTTGTTCAAGGGTTTGCGTTGGAAGGCTCAAGTGACTGTCAGATTGGAGATGTTTCGGATTTTGCTACCGTTGAGCGACTGGTGAAGGAGTTGCAACCTGATTATATTTTTCACCTTGCGGCTGTTTCAACAACCCAGCATGAGGCATTGTTCAAGAATCATGCAGCCATCACAATAGGGGCGATCAATGTGTTGGAGGCGGTACGAATACATAAACCATCCTGCCGAGTCTTTTTGGCCGGCAGTGGCGTTCAGTTTGTTAATACAGGTAATCCTATTTCCGAAAAGGATTTATTTGATGTTTCGAGCGCTTACGCGGTTTCACGTATAGAGTCAGTCTATTGGGCTCGATATTATCGTCGGATGGGGATTAAGGCTTATGTAGGGTACCTTTTTCATCATGAGAGTCCGTTACGAAAGTCGAATCATCTGTGCAAAAAAATCGCTGAACTTGCGAAGAGAGTTAGGGATGGTTCTTCAGAAAAAATATTACTGGGGGACTTGTCCGTAAAGAAAGAGGCGGGTTTCGCAGGTGATATTGTGGCTGGCATATGGACGCTCATTAATCAGGATCAGGTGTTTGAAGCTACCATTGGAACAGGCAAAGCTTATTCGATCCAGGAATGGGCAGAGCAATGCTTTTCAAAAGTGGGTTCTGATTGGCGAAACCATGTCATTCCTCGCGCAGATGGGTTTATTCCCGAATACCCTCTTCTTGTGTCAGACCCAATGACAATTTTTTCTCTCGGCTGGCGTCCGGTTGTCGATTTTAATGCCCTAGCGGATATGATGATCAGATGAAACGTATTCTACTTATCAATCTGGGTTCTAACGGCGACTGTGTTATGGTTACAACCGTAGCTCGTCAGATCAAGACAGATTATCCTGATTGTCATTTAACTTGGGTGGTGATCAGTAAATTTGCTGGAGTTCTTCTGGGTAACCCGGATGTTGATGTGATATGGAAGGTTGAACCTACAGAAACTGAAAAGCATGGGCAAGAGCTTTGGCAATCTGTTTATAACATGGCTGTTGGGAACTACGACTTGATTTACACTACCCAGGTGTATCCCAATAATGCTTCATTATTTGATGGCACGATTCGTTCATCACTTTTTAGAGGTTATCCAGGTCCTATTACTGTACCTGTTGTTCCCGTTATGAGACTTTCTAAGGATGAGTATGAGCATGTCAAGCAATTCGCAGAATCTAAACAATTGGCTCATTATAAACATGTAATTTTGATGGAGTGCACGCCTAGTTCTGGGCAGTCGGTCGTGACGCTGGATAAGGGGATTGAGATAGCGGAAGCACTTGTTACGCAATACGCTGATGCCGTGGTATTGATATCAACACATGTAAAGTTTGAATCGCCGCATGAACGTATACTTAACGCGGGAGAACTCTCTTTTCGGGAGAATATAGCACTCTCCCATTATTGTACACTCTTTATTGGATGCGGAAGTGGGATTAGTTGGTTATTGCTGTCCGACTCTGCAAAGAAATTGAACATGGTTCTTTATATTTCCCGTGTCATTGGTATATGTTTTGCCTCGCTTGCGTATGATTTGAAGTATTGGAATTTACCAACGGATCATATTATTGAAAATGATACTGTTGACTTGGAAGAAATGAAAGCGGTCGCATTGAATGCTCTTGGTAATTTCGAAAGCGCACAAAAAAGATATCACAAGGAGATTCGCCCTGCTTTTTGGGGATGTTTATTTCTCATTGATCGGAAGAACTTTGTTAAAGGCGTATTAACATTCTTCCGCAAGACATTGAGATTATACTTTCAACGAAACAAATTCACAGTGAAAGAAATACTATCATTCCCTGATCTTTTATATGTGCTGTCTGCTATTGGTAAACGGACTTTAAGAAAGGTATGAAAATGAAATTGAATCTTGGATGTGGTGAGACAAAAAAGATCGACTATTTGAATGTTGATATGTGCGGTGAGCCAGATTTGGTTTGTGACTTATCATGTTTTCCTTGGCCGTGGCAAGACAACTCTGTTGATGAAGTCTACTCTTGTCACTTTCTTGAACATGTGGAAGATTTAAAAAAGACTATTCTTGAGACACATCGTATTTTAAAACCAGGGGGTGTCATCCATTTTCGTGTTCCCCATTTCCGAAATCCATTGGCTGTCTGGGATTTGCATCGCTGGGAATTCAGTGTGTATACGCCAGAGCGACTTTGTCAAAAACTGCCTTATCAATTCGGGGGGCAGCAGTTATTTCAAAAGAAACAGGTACGTATAAATTTTTCTTCAATCCGGCCATGTATTGGTAAGCCACTTGCAGTTGTGGCGAATCTTTTCCCTCTTTTTTGGGATTGGGTTGGGTTGCCGATTGATGAAATTGAATTTATTGGAGTGAAGCTCTAATTTAATGATTTATTGCTTTGACGCTCCGGACAAATTTTAAAAGAAACCGCTTAAAGTGGTCGTTAAAACGTCTAAGTAAAGGCGGATTACCTAAACTATAGGAGCTCGTCCCTGTATAACAACAGTTGGGATATTTAGCATTCACGTATTTTTCCTGCTGATAGTAGCGCTCGCTGACCTTTCCGCCTGACCAATGCTGGCAAACCAGCGGAAGAATGCGCGATGGTATATTGAAAGACTCTTTGGCTTGCATGCAGAAATCTTCGATATAAAGATCGAAAGAAAGATGGTCGTCGAACCGCAGACCTGTCGTCCGGATCAGCTCAGAGTGAATAATTAAGCATTGGCAGTCAAAGGTTTCAATCAATGTTCCCGCAGGGACAGGCTTGCCGATGAACCTGGGATTAGAACCATCCTTGTTGGACTCTGTTATTTGACCGAGGAGTTGCCAGGCATAGAACAAACCAAAATAACGGGGGGATGTCTTTGCCCCGATCGGCCCATAGAGGGCGGTTTTGTCCAGTGCTCCAAACAGGGGACCAAGGGCTTGCTTGATTTCAAAGTCCTCATGGCAGAAAATGAACCAGGCAGGAATGGCATAGTTATAAGACTCAAGGAAATGGTTGTAGTGAGTGGAGATGTGCTCATTAACCGTGCGGTTGTCAATCGCCTGGAGCACGTGACTGTTTGCAAATGGATTATGCGCAATACGCATATTGTACATGGCGTAATCGCGTACGACACTGACGATGACAATTGACTCATTTGCTGGTAAGTTCGCTAGCATGGCTATACACCTTCTGATACTAAAAAACGGTGGAACTCCGTGCATCGATTAGACCAGTCCCAGTGAAGGCGCAGGCGATGAATGTCTTCAGGGGTTGGTTTAATATTTTTATATTCATGCGGGTCGTTTAAAAGCCGAGCAATCGTTAGTGCAGTTGTTTTATAATCGAAAAAAACTGATTTTACACATCCAGTGGTATAGACAGATTTTAGGTTGTCCAAGTCGTTCATCACAACTGGCAATCCTGTGCAAAGGGCCTCTGCAGCGACCATCCCATTGTTGTCATACACCGTGGGATGGACAAACAAACGCGAGGACCGATAGATCTGATACTTTTCTTCGTTGTTCACATAGCCGAGCCATGTAATCGACTGTGAAATATTGAGACGGTCTGTCTTATCTTTTAGTTGCTTTTCAAACGAGGGTGCCCCATTTCCAATGATGACCAGTTTTGCCGTTGGCAATTGTTGAAGGACAAGTTTCCAGATATCAAGGAAGGGGCTGATTCCCTTCTGAACACAGAGGCGGCTGCAAAAAACAACATCATATTTAAGATCAATCGGTTTTGCTTCGACTGTCTTGATTTGCTCTATATTGACCCCTCCATAGAAGGCGAAAATACGCGAGTGAAGTCTCCTCGGAAAATATTTTTTGTCACAATCATTCGTAATTACAAACAGATCGCCCCGTAATTTTAATAATTGGAAAATAAGTCGCTGATAAATATAAACCAAGATGTAGAGAATACGGGGAAATCCATATCGCCGAAAAAGATTTTCGAATGGAGTAGGAATGAAGAGAAAAACAGAGGGAATCCATAAAAACTTGAATTTAGGTTTTAACCAATAACTGGAAAATGCCTCGAGCAGAAAGTCGCTGCAGTTAAATACAGGTTCCCCGGGTTGAAGACCTATAGCGGTGAAGGCCTTCTTTAACTCCTTTGTGTAATGCCATGCATCATGCAGGTGAAAGAGTAGAGAAGTTCGGTGATAGACTTCAACCGGATAAAGGATGATATTTTCATTCAGCTCAATATTGTCCGTGATAGTCCTTGCGTGGTCTTCTTGGATAATAATCACGACCGGCATGGTCTTGGAAAAATGGCGGGCAAGCTCGAGAGTGATTTTTGTATTCCCTCCCATAGAGCCAGGGGCACTCATCGCCAAACCGGTAATAATAAAACGTTTCATTTTGTTTGCCAAGTGTCACGACGGACAGGTGTTTGCTTGACTCCTGCTACTTTACGTAATGTGTTGATGCCATAGACCCACAGGGTGATCCAGCAGACGGGGAGATGATAGACCCAGGCAATATCAGGCTTTCGAAAGAATCCGAGTAACGCTTGGATGAGCAGGGGTATGATGAGCGTGGCGGAGATAATAAAGGCTAAAATGCCTGTCTTTTTTTGCTTGTCCCAGGGGTAGGTCCGTTGTTTTTCTTGGGCAAAGAAGAGAAAGTCCCGGATACGGCGTTGTTGCTTGCGGACGAAATCAGGCAACCGTGCGCAATAGAGGTGGACAATCCCTGTCTTGACTTTTGCGACATGAAGGCAACCGTGTGTCAAGGCTTGGTGAAGGATGTCTATGTCAAAGAAGTAGGGATCCCAGAGGGTACGATCAAGCAATTCCCGTCGGAAGACAAAACCGTTGGCTCCTATTGTTGGAAGAGCCTCCTGCTTCAGTGTCAACTTCAAGTAGCCACCTTTGTCTTCCTGCTGAACCTGCAGGGTTGTCCATTTACCTGTGATAGCACAGATACGGTCGTAGTTACCGGTAAAGAGGCAGATTGGATCATTCATGCCTAACAAGGCGAAGTAACGGGTGAGCGCTGGATCTTGAGGGCGTACCGTATATTCGATAGGCTCAGTTGCAATAATCTCGGGGTCATGAAAAGGCGCAAGCATTTGGTTAAGCCAAGAAGAGTCTGGCAGGATGTTGTCACTGTCGATCAGGGCTATAATTTTTCCAGAAGATGCTTTAATTCCGGCTGTTTTTCCAGCTTCCCCTGTTTTAAGGGGATTCTCGACAATCTTATCCACACCAAGGCGTTTAGCTATGGAACGTGTCTCGTCAGATGATCCCGCATCTGCGATGACAACTTCATATTCCGAACGAGGAGTAACCTGCTGAAAAATTGAAACAAGGCAAGCTTCCAGGGTTTTACCGGAATTCAAAGTCGGTATTACAAAGCTTGTCTTTACATGGTTAGTCATTGGTATTATCAATGCGCCCAATTTTCAATGTTAAGTCCTGGGATTCTTTCGAACTCCTTGACGTTGTTTGTGACAAGTGTGAGGCCCATACAAAGAGCATGCGCGGCAATCAAAAGATCGTAGTTCCCGATAGGCGTCCCCTTTTTCTCCAATCCAACCCTTATCTTGCCGAAACTGCTGGCTGCGGTTGCAGGGAAATCCAAAATGTGGAGAGGTGTAAGGAAACTGGCCAAGGCAATCTGGTTTTCAGTCGGCTTGGAACTTTTGGATATACCATATTGCAATTCGCAAACAGTGATGGAGGAAATGCAGACATCGCCTATCTTAAGCCCTTTAAAATGGGAATAGACCACTTGGGGATGCTTTTTTATAATGTAAATACAGATGTTTGTATCAAGCATGTATTTCATGTGTGCCTTTAGCATGATAGATTGGAAACATTAGTCAAACATCTCCCTCTTGGAGTCTATCCCTGGGTCGCGCGTGCTCATAAAATCCGATGAAAAATGCTCTGCAGCATCAAACATCGACTTCCATGGATTTGTTTCCATCGGCATCAACATGACTAAATCCCCGAAGCGCTGCACAAAAACAGATTTACCATCGAAGCGAAATTCGCGAGGAAGGCGAACAGCTTGGCTCTGTCCATTTAAAAATAATTTTGCTGTTTTCATGGTCATTAGTATATACTTTTTAGTCTAGATGTCAATCGGTAAACTTTGTTTTTTTATCGCCGACAACTGAAAAAGAAGGAATGGTTGCGTTTAATAATAGTAGATGGTAATATGTAAAAAATGTATTTAAGTTGTGAATACGGGGAAAGCAAAGGCATTCTGGGCTTTCCTTGTTTTGCTAACCTCGTGGCGTGGAGGCAAAGGACGAAACATGATGTTGGATTATAGTGGGTGTCGACATGAAATGGTGCATTTCTTGCCTCATACCGCATGTAAATCGGTTTTAGAAATTGGTTGTGGTTTAGGGGGGTTCCGTAATTACTTGCCGACGACTTGTGAATATTGGGGTGTAGATCCACATGCGCCAAGCCAGAGTTCCTCCAGCTGCCAATCAAACAAAGTAATGTTTCTGACGGGCACATACGAAGAGGTCTGTCAAAAAATACCCAATCGCTTTTTCGATCTTGTTATTTGCAATGATGTTATAGAGCACATGGCAAAACCTGAGCAGTTTCTTGAGAGTATTAAAGCGAAATTGTCGGATGGCGGTGTCATCATTGGTTCTATTCCGAATGTTCGACATCTTCGCATTTTAGGACAAATCCTCCTTTACAAAGATTGGCACTATACAGACTGGGGCATTTTAGATAGAACGCATCTGCGGTTTTTTACGATGAAAAGCTTTCGCAGAATGGTGGTTCAAGCGGGGTATGAAATAGTCACCTTAAAGGGGCTTTATAAGGGTAAGTTTACGGGTGTGTATAAATACCTGTTCTGGTTACAGTTCATTCCTGCCTTATTTTTGGGATTTGATACCCCCTATAGCCAGTTTGGGTTCTCTATTAAACCGGTTAAATAATATTAAGTAACATGGCTGCTCTATCACAACTTTCCATCCTTATTGTTACGTATAAGCGAGATGATCTTCTTCTCGATTGCCTTTGTTCGATAAAGAAAGCCTGTTCGCAACTGCCGCAAATTGTCGTGGTGGATAATGCGGCGCAGGAGGCAACTCGGCAGTTGGTTGAAAATTTTGAAACGGCTCGTTATGTCCGTTCCGAAAATAACCTTGGTTTCGCTGGCGGCAACAACCTCGGATTACCTTATTGTACAGGGGCCTACATCTTTTTGTTGAATAACGACACGGTAATTCATGAAGAGCCATTCTCCTACATGATGAGCTATTTGGAGAAGAATCCGAAGGTAGGTCTGATTGCAGCGAAAACCAGACTTCCTCAAGCTAATAATCTTTTGGGCGGTTATGTTTCCTATTTGACGCCTTTTGGGTTTCAGTATAGCAAGGGAATCTGTGAGCCTGACGGACCCCAGTATCAGGAGCCTCTACGATCCTTCGCTGTCGGCGGTGCCGCCATGATGTTCCGGAAAACAGTGCTCTCTGATTTGCAGGGGGTTCTTTTTTATGACCATTTTAAATCTTATTATGAAGATGTTGATTTTTCGCACCGCGTCTGGCTCGCTGGTTTTGAAGTGCATAGTCTGCCTTCTCCCCTGATTGATCATATTTGCAATCAGACCGGGAGTCGCTTTCCCCGTGTTGAAATTATCACTCAGTATTATCAGAACATCTGGTTTTCTTTTCTGACATGCTTTGACCTGTATGGCATTATACGTGTGTTACCGCTATTTTCAATCCTTGTAGCTGGACATGCACTCCTGCAAATTATCAACGGAAATAAAGCACTTTTTATGGCGCATGTGAATGCCTTGAGAGGCATTTGGAAGATACGGTCTCAAATACGGCAGACAAGGTGTTATATTCAATCATCTCGAAAAATCTCTGATTGGAAACTGTTTAGGATGATTATGAAGCGCCCGCCCTTGAAATACTATTGGGATAGCATCTTGGTACATGCCAAGCATGGCTAACAGAGCCTTACGGTAGGGGTTTGCTTTTACGAAGTCTGTTTTTACATGATTTTGCTTAGAAATTGATTATGAGAATCTGCTTTATCGCGAACAATAATATTGGCTTTGGTCTTACAGGAGGTGATCGCATCTTTACCGAGTTGCTCAAAAGATGGACAACGGTTGCATCTTTTCAACTGATGGGGTCTCAGGAGGCGATTGATATTGTGCGTCGGTACGGGGTTGAAGTGCCGTTTCTAAAGACAGCAGATATGAATAAATGCCCCAACTTTGGAATAATAGGGCTCTTTCTCCATGCGTGGCGACGTGTAAGGGCGGGGATCCGTGGGTTAAGGGTTTATCAGGAGCAACTTAAGGACGTGGATGTGGTCTATTCCGTATCCGATTTCTATCCCGACTTTTACCCTGCCTATCTTATGAAACGACGCAATCCGAAGATTATCTGGATTGCCGGTTATTATCTATTTGCTCCTGTTCCCTGGGCTAAAGTAACCCCTTATACTGGGGGTCAACGGATTCGGGGGCTTATTTATTGGCTGATGCAACGACCCTCATACTATCTTGTAAACAAGTATGCGGACAAGGTTTTTGTGACCAGCGAACCCGACGTAAAGTATTTCGTGAATGCAAAACGCTCCCGTGATCAGGTGATTGTGGTGCAGGGCGGAGTGGATGTGACGGCCTCGGAGGAGTACCTGAAACAGTTGGCAGTTGGCAATCGGCAGTTGGCAGTGGAGAAGAAGTATGACGCATGTTTTATTGGACGGTTCCATTATCAGAAGGGTGTTTTGTTGTTGATCGACATCTGGAAGAAGGTCTGCGAGAAGAAGGCAGATGCCAAGTTGGCGATGATCGGAAATGGGCCACTGGAAGAAGAGGCGCGTATCAAGATCAAGGCCCTGGGACTTGAACAGAATATTGAACGCTTAGGCTTTATGGATGGCGAGCAGAAGTTTGAGATTTTTAAGCAGTCAAAGGTGATGGTTCATCCCGCCACCTACGATAGCGGAGGCATGGCGGCTGCAGAAGGTATGGCGTGGAGATTGCCTGGAGTCTCCTTTGACCTTGAGGCCCTTAAGACTTACTATCCGCAAGGTATGATCAAGGTTCCCTGCTTCGATCAGCAGCAGTTTACTGAAACAATCCTGCGTCTTCTTAATGAGCCAGCCTTCTATGAGGAGCAGGCACGCTTGGCCCATGAGCTCGTGCTGAATGTATGGGATTGGGATAAACGGGCTGAAAATGTTTGGAAAGCATTGAATCTTAGTGAAGGATGAAGGTATGGAAATTATCGAAACAGCGATTGCAGATGTGAAGGTGTTGAACCCGAAGGTCTTTGAGGACTCACGGGGCTATTTTTGTGAGACTTACTCGGAGCACCGCTATAGGGAGTGTGGCATCGTCTGTCATTTTGTGCAGGATAACGAATCGATGTCCATGCGGGGAGTCTTACGTGGACTCCATTATCAGGCTGTACCACATCAGCAGGCTAAGCTGATCCGTGTGGTGCGTGGCGCAGTCCTCGATGTCGCTGTGGATATTCGGAAAGATTCCCCAACCTTTGGAAAATATGTGTTGGTGGAGCTGTCGGAAAAGAACAAACAGCAGATTTATATTCCACATGGCTTTGCCCATGGGTTTTTAGTGTTGGAGGACTATACGATCTTCTCCTATAAATGTGATTCGTATTATAGTCCCGCGTGCGAACGGGGCCTCCGCTGGGATGATCCCGCGATTGCCATCCCCTGGCCGAAGCTCGATATCCCTTATATCCTCTCGGAGAAGGATAAGAAGCAACCCTTGCTTTCAGACATTTAATCACAGGGAACGCATAGAACACAAAGAAAGAAGATGAGTTAAAGCACAAAACAAAAGATTTAGAAGTTGTTCTTTGCGATCTTTGTGTTCTTTGTGGTTAATTAATGAAGTTTTAGGCATGTATAGGAAGGGAAGCAAAAAATGCGTAAAAACGTTGTTGCGTTAATGATGTTGACTATTTGTTATCTACTGGCAGGTTGCGGAGGGAAGAAGCCGGCTGTTTCGTTGGACTCCCAGCTCGAAAAGTTGACCACTCCCATGACCTTTTGTCAGCCCAGTCCGAGCGAAAGCGATATGGTTTCAAGTTATGACCGGAGTGGGGGTAATATGGATTGGTTTTCCTTTGCTCCGCCGATCGATGGCAAGGAGCTTTATGAAGTGACAACCCTGACAGGTCCTGGCTGTCTGACCCGTATCTGGCAGACGAGTATTTTTGTCTCCGAGTGGCTTTTCTATTTTGATGGAGAACCAGAGGCCCGACTTAAGATCGCAACTACCAATTTTATGTTTACGGAAAGCGAACAATTTATGCCCCTTCAGGGGTGTGTGAGTGGCGGCCACTATTCCTACCTTCCATTGCCCTACGAAAAGTCTTTGAAGATTGTGCTCCGCATCCCAGTTGATGCGCCAAAGGGACGTCCTTATTTTCAGATTAATTCGGAACGGTATCCTTCTGGAACAAAAGTGACCTCATGGCCCAAGGCCTATGACTCGGCTACCAGCAATACGGTCATCGCGTGTAATGCGACGTGGCGTCAGACTCAGAGCAATCAAACCCAGATCGCTCGCTCCACACGTGCGCCTTGGCAAAAACAGGTCATTCCTTCAAAACAAAAGGTTACCGTCTTTTCAACAACAGAGCAGGGGATCATCACGTCGTTTCGCTTTAAGCCGAATAATTCAAGTTTAAATGCCATCGCACGGTCACTGATGCTCCGCAATCTGGTTCTCGAGATGTATTGGGATGGGCTGAAAGAACCCAGTATGCGTGTTCCATTAGGTGATTTTTTCTGCAATGGACTCCATCAACGTGAATTTGCGAATATGGCGTTCTCTTTCATCGATGGAATCTATAGTTGTTCCTTGCCCATGCCCTTCAGGAAAGGGGCTCGCGTGGTAATCTGTAACGATGGTGCCTTTCCAGTGGAGGGAGAAACTTCGGTGGAGTGGAATCCTGAGCCGATTGGGGAGCGACTCTATCTCCATGCCTCTTTTAATGCGGAGGTCTCCACAGGCCAGCCTTTCAAGATCATGCGAACGATTGGAAACGGTAAGTATGTTGGTTGTTACTTGATGGCTATTGGCATGGATGGGGGTTGGAATATTTTGGAGGGGGATGAACGATTCTTCAGGGATGGTAGCAGAACCTTTAGTCATCATGGAACAGGATTAGAGGACTACTTTAATGGGGGATGGTACTATTTTGGTTTGTTTGAGTTGCCTCTTCATGGGCTTCTGGAGAAAGCTGCTATGCGGACGGCCCAGTATCGTTTTCACCTCAATGATCCTGTGACCTTCAAGCGGGATCTGCGGATGGAGATAGAATTTGGAGATGCAAATGCAGCCGGAGGATACCTCTCGGCTGCTGCGTATTGGTATCAAGATCAGCCCGTAGGAGCCAAAAGCGAAATACCCGCTGTTGAAAAGCGGTTTGTTTCGATCGATAAAGTCGGTGTTGCTGCAATCATGGCTGAATTATTTGAGCTTGAAAGGGCAGGCCTGATCCGTGAGGCACAGGAGCGTTGCGAGTTCTATGGTGCAGCCTTTGGAAATGATCCTAATCGCTTAATCTTCGTCTTACGGGCCGCGGCTTATGCTGAGATATTAAAGGGTTATGCGGCTGTGAAACAGGTCTATGCTGCTTTGGCTGATGATCCGCAGGTGCCGAAGGAGATCGCCGAGCAGGCAAAACTCTTGCGGTGGCGTGGCGAGAAGCCTGGCCGCGGAATCTTTGGTGCGCATGGCTTAGGGAACTATACGCTCTCTGTGGATGGAAAACCTCTTGGCTCTGGGAATCATCCCCAACTCTGGAGCGCTTTTCCTGTAGAGCTGGACCCCGGTGAACATTTCTTGGAGGCTGAAGTGACGCCCAATCATGCCTATTCCTTCCTCTCGTGCGGGTTTAGTGCCTTCTTCACAAATATTGTCAGCGATGTTTCCTGGGATTATTCTGTGCCTTCCGCGAAGGCGGACGATCCAGAATCAAAATGGCGTCCCTATGCATCAGCCCCTGGTTTCTTTCCGGGGATGGCGTTCTGGCAGTTTGCTCCAAACGCTTTCCCATGTGTTCAGAGTGGTTATCAGCATGGGCCTACAATACCCAAGTGGACGGATAAGGAAAATCTGGGCCGTCCGGTGCGTATTCGGAGAAAGGTGATTGTTCCTGAGAATTTGACGATGGACCGCCCTCCCAAGTCACTGCGGGTTTATTCGATTCAAGGCAAGGCGGCTCGTCCTGCGGATGATACTTCAAACGACCACCTCGATGCCAAGCGGAAATAATGGTTTTTGTTTATCGGACACCGGGTGAAATTGTTTGGAGTACCGCCTTTAGGCGGAATTTTAAAGACCGTATAGCTTTGCTTCCGCCTAAAGGCGGGACTCCAAACGCTGAGTCGTGTAGTGTTGTTTGCGGGGCACTACACTACCCGTTTTTTGAGGTAAAGAATTTTTGTTTGACCGGAGATGAATGACATGAAAGTTTTGATTACAGGTGCTAAGGGAATGTTGGGGCGGACGCTCATGGAGGAGCTGAAGGGCTTTGAATTAATCCCAACCGATCTGGAGGTCGATATCACGGATCTCGGGCAGGTAGCGGCGGCCTTCGCGCTTCATCGTCCGGACTGTGTGATTCATTGTGCTGCCATGACTGCGGTGGATAAGTGCGAGACGGAGAAGACGCTTGCCTTTCGTATCAATGCGATCGGTTCTGAAAACGTAGCGCGCGCCTGCGCATCGCATCACGCGAGGCTGATTGCAATTTCAACGGATTATGCCTTCGACGGATATGGCTCTAACCCCTACAGCGAGTCCGATCCTGCTAACGGTGGCAGAACCGTTTACGGACAGAGCAAATTTGCTGGAGAGGAGGCGGTTCGCGCCTGTGTTTCCAATCATATCATCGCCCGCATCGCCTGGCTCTATGGAAAAGGGGGTCCAAGTTTTGTACACGCCATGCTCTCGCTTGCGCAAAAAGGAATGCCCGAACTGAAGGTGGTGAATGACCAACATGGAAATCCGACAAGTGCAATCGCGGTGGCGCGTCATCTCCAACTGCTGTTGGAGCGTCCAGACCTGAAGGGAACGTTTCACCTCACCTGCGAAGGGGAAGCGACATGGTACGATTTTGCCCGTGAGATTTTCAGACTCAAAGGGATTGCGCAGAACGTCGTTCCGTGTACGACAGCGGAGTTCCCCCGCCCGGCTCCTCGGCCTCCGAATTCACGTCTTGATAAGCAATCCTTGCGACTCGCTGGCCTTCCCCCGATGCCGCATTGGAAGGACGCCCTCGCGGAATTTTTGTCGAAGGAGATTTAATTTTTTTAACGTTCAACATTCAACATTGAACGTCCAATGGATTCAATGTTCAATGTTCAACGTAGTGCTAAGGAGGAAAGACGATGAGAGAATGTGCACGTTTGAAAATTGTGCTTGGACTGCTGTTTGTGGCGCTCTCTGCCGTGGCTAAGCCGAATGTGCTTTTTGTGTTGGCCGACCAGTGGCGCGCACAGGCGACGACATGGGAGAACGATCCAAATCTGATTGGCAAGACACCTGCACTCGATAAGCTAGCAGGTGAAAGTGTTAATTTCAAATACGCCATCTCCTGCACCCCGGTTTGCACGCCCTATCGGGGCAGCCTTCTCACCGGACAATATCCGCTCAAGCATGGGCTGATCGTCAATGACGTGTCGCTCAGTAGTAATGAGGTCTCCATCGCCGAAGTTTTCTCTGCCAGTGGCTATGATACGGCTTATATTGGGAAATGGCACGTGGACGGACGCGGAAGGTCGTCCTTTATTCCGAAGGAGCGGCGTCAGGGTTTCGAGTATTGGAAGGTCCTCGAGTGCACGCACGATTACAACGGATCTCAGTATTATGCCCAGGATGATTCAACGAAAAAGGTTTGGAAGGGCTATGATGCCTTTGCACAGACCAAGGATGCACAAGACTATATAGCGGGTCGCAAAAAGGATGACAAACCCTTTTTGATGGTCCTCTCTTGGGGGCCGCCTCATAATCCTTATGAAACGGCGCCAGAGGCATGTCGCAAGCTCTTTGACCCCCAACAGATTCTGCTTCGTCAGAATGCCAAGGACACCCCAGCCGTCCGTAAAGATCTTGCAGGGTATTATGCCCATATCGTTGCGCTGGATAAGGCCCTTGGCGAATTGCTCGGCACCCTTGAGGAGAAGGGGCTCCGCGAGGATACAATCGTTGTTTTCACCTCGGACCATGGCGACATGCTCGGCTCCCAAAACGGCGAGACCCGCAAGCAACGGCCTTGGGATGAGTCGATCCGGGTTCCCCTGTTGCTTCGTTATCCGGCGGCAATCAAGAGCGGGCGCGTGAGTGAACTCCTAATCAACACGCCGGATCTCATGCCGACCCTGCTCGGATTGAGTGGAGTAGGGGTGCCAGCGACTGTTGAAGGTGAAAACTATGCGCCTCTCCTTCGTGGCGAGCAGCCCGAACCAGCCGATAGCGCCGCCCTCATTGCTTGCTATACGCCGTTTGGCGAGTGGACGCTTGCAAAGGGTGGACGCGAATACAGAGGCGTACGGTCCAAACGCTACACGTATGT
>Ga0247841_10008444_pt1 | contig 14830 bp, 16 predicted proteins | sample LaCruzMarch2015__2_FD_192410 | JGI IMG/M metagenome (GOLD analysis project Ga0247841, IMG submission 192410) | Freshwater microbial communities from meromictic Lake La Cruz, Castile-La Mancha, Spain - LaCruzMarch2015_18m | ecosystem: Environmental > Aquatic > Freshwater > Lake | place: Spain...
CATAACGTTGCTGTAATATGTATTTCCCATCTAAGCAAAAATACAAACAGTGATGCCCTAGCACGTGTTACTGGTAGCTTAGCTTTTGTTGCTGCTGCTAGAGCTGCATTTATTGTAGCGCAAGACCCGAACGATAATTGTAAGCGTCTATTTCTTCCTATGAAAAATAATATAGGAAAGGATGCCACTGGTTTTGCTTTTAAAATTGAATCTCATAGCTTATCAAATAATATAGAGACTTCTAAAATTGTATGGCTTGATGAAACTGTTACGACCACTGCTAACGAAGCTATGGCTGTACAAAATGTTAATGGTGATGAACAGAGCTCGCTTGAAGACGCTAAAGATTTTTTATTGCAAATGTTAGCTGATGGACAAATATCAGCGAAACAAATTTATAAAGAAGCAGAGGATGCTGGACATTCAAGATCAACAATTCGTCGAGCAAAAAAAGAACTTGGCATACAAAATAATAAAGATGGCTTTGATAAAAGTAGGTGGTATTGGTTATTACCATCGAAGGTGCTCAAATGTATCGAAGGTGCTCACGAAAAAAGCTTGAGCACCTTCGGCAATTTTGAGCACCTTCGGGAAATAAGTTGCGTTGATTGTGTAAATTTTAAACCAGATACCATTGGTAACGGAACTGGCATAGGAGAGTGTTTATATGGAGATGGCTATCAAAAATCTTTTAATAATGCACCTCTTTACCCAAATGCTCTAAGGAAATGTACCAAATTTCAACCGCTATCTAAAGAAAATGGACAAGAGCGCGACACCCAATGCAACTATTAACCTAAAAGGTTTATCTGGCGCCATTTTATGCAATGCAACTTTACTGCTAAAAAAGTATGTGAAAAGTTGCGTTGCAATTCTACCGCGCCCAGAACACAAAAATATCACTTCCTATCAAAGCTGCAATAAATTTCCATAGCTAGGTTTTAATCAAAACTATTTTTTAATTTAGTTTTTACAAGATTTTCCGCAGCAATTTTAATTTTTTCTAAAATCAAATCCACAGTTTTTTCTTTGCACCTTGCTGGTTCATTGTAAAGTTTTCTTAATATTTCAGAATCAATATTCAGAATTCTTAATAAATATTCTCGATTTTTTAAATCAAATTCTGTTGGTTCCTGTGATTTTTGAGGCTCTGTTTTTTGAGAATTCTTGTAAGATATCAAACCAAGTTCAATTATTTCAAACACAATTTTTGAAAAAGGTTTTTTTGTTTTTGTTGCTATGACTTTTAAATCTTCTTCTGTTTTTTCTGAGACTGTAGCGTAAATTTTTGGCATATTTTTATCCTCTTTTCCATGGTGCACTTTTGCACCATTGCTGATTTTTCATGGTGTAGATTAGCACCATCATGGTGCCTTTTTGCACCATTCATGATTTTTAGATGGTGCAGATCTGCACCATAATGCATTTTTTCTCTTTATTTGTCAATAAGTTACAACGCACTAAAAAAGTGCACCATTTTTACTGCAGATTTTTTTCACTTGAAAAATTCGATAAATTTAAGCAGATGATTTTTAGTCTTTAAAATCAATAAGATAAGCCCAAATTTAGGCAAAAGTCATAGGTGACGTGGGGTGTGGGACTTTTTTTGTAGATCATGCATAAGTTCAGTAGTATTTTTTTTAATATTTATTTTTTTTATTCGGGGATTATTTTCATTTATCTGGAGGTTTTGATAAAAGATTTTGCCTAAAATTTTTTTATATATTTGTAATATTTAAAATTATAATTGATCTTGCAAATTAACAAATAAATAAAAAGATGATCGCATAAGCCTAATGCAAAAACTCTAAATTGATATCAAGCTTTTTTGCAATTATGCAACAGGTTTTAGTTGACGGCATTGTGCCTTGAATTGTTTTGTATAAAATTGTATGGCTTATTCCAGCAATCTGCGCCATCTTCTCTAAACTTACATCAAGCGATTCTCTTTTTGCTTTTAAAGCTTCTAAAAATAATTTTGTATTGATATGCAGACTAAGAGCGGTAATGATTTTGGCTAGGCTCTTCATTGATGGGGTATCACCATTTTCAATATTACAGATAGAAGTTACACTAAGACCAGAATCTCGTGCTAACTTGCGAGCCGATATACCAGCAGATATTCTAGCTTGCTTTAACTCATTTAAGATCTTCTTATCCATTTGCTAAAATATACATGAACGCTCGAGAATATACAAATCAACTAGCATTGACACAAGAAAATGTATTATTTTTTTATGTAAAATTGTATTATGAGCACCATTTATCAAGCTCTTCATAAAAATATATTTTAATTTTTTCAAAAAAAGTTTGACATTAACATTTAAGATGTTAATATGTTGATAAATGCAGTAGATAAATGGTGTAAAATTTACAATAAAAGCTTGGTTTAGTAGAGCTAAGGGGGCAAATCAATAAGTCATTATAGGTTTGCAAATAATAAACTGGGGAAGTTTTAAGGAGGTAAAACTAAAAATAAATTGAACTAAACTTGCTGTTTTATTGTAGAATTAGCAAAAAAAGGCGCGCCGCCAAAGTGTTACAAGCACAATGACGACGCTAATCATCCCAACCCGATTGGAGGTCGAAATGACTAATAATATACTAACCACGTTACCATCATATGGCAACGTAAAAAATAAAGATGAAATTATAAACACCCTTGCGATACTCACAAGCAGCATCTCGCATGATCTCAAAAACGATTTGGCAACAATAAAATTGTGCGCAGAATCAGCGTTGATAACCATAAAGAAAAGAGCTGATAAAGCTAACAACTTTCTCGATACCATGCGTCTCCAAATAGAATCAGTAGTTGCTGGCACGCCAAGTGGAAGTGATTTTAAAACATGCTCGATCGCAAACAATATCGATGAAGTTTTAAAGCAATATCCATTTCAAGATAATGAGCGACACCTTGTAATAGCAAACCTAACCAATGATTTTGAATACATAGGCGATCATATTCTGACTAACCATATTCTAAGTAATCTTATTAAAAATTCTCTGCGTGCTATTAAAAACGCTAGTAAAGGCGAAATTATAATAAGTCTTAAATATGGTGATAAGTTTAATAAACTGACATTTCGAGATACAGGTTTAGGAATTCCTAAGGACTTTTTGCCAAAAGTATTTGAGTTATTTGCAAGTCAATCTACAAGCCAAGGAGGAACAGGTGTAGGCTTGGCGTATTGTGCGCAAATAATGCAATCTTACGGCGGTAAAATAAGTTGTGAATCGACAGAAGGTGAATACACAGAGTTTGCCTTAGAGTTTCCATTAGTCTAAAATCTAAAATAAAATGGTAGCGCATATGTTTAAACCAAACTTTAAGATCACTAATAAAATAACGTCCTTTTTGACGGAGATTGAGCGTGCCAGAGGTTTTTTAGATGCGGCGACACTATCAGATGCTTGGATTAAAAAAATGCAAAGCAAAGCTCTGATTCTTGAAGCTCACCATACAACTCATATAGAGGGTACAGAGCTTACTCTTGAAGAAGCTGAGAAGCTGTTTGCTGGTGATAAGCTTGCCTCTGTAAATTCAGACGACTCTAAAGAATTGTTAAATTACAAAGATGCTTTTGAATTTGTTAGTGATTATTTAGATACCAACGCACCAATAACAGAAACTCTGATAAGGGAGATACATAAAAGATTGGTAAATGACGTGCGCGGTAATTCAGCCGCGCCTGGAGAATATCGCAGAATTCAAAATTACGTTGTGAACTCTAAAACCAAAGAAGTGATTTATACACCTCCAGCAGCTTATGACGTGCCAATAATGATGGCTGATTTAGTTAAATGGACTAACACAGAGCGAGAAATAAGTGTTGTTTTAATGTCTGGAATCGCACAATTTCAGCTAGTACATATCCATCCATTTCTAGATGGCAACGGAAGAACAGCAAGATTGCTTTCTATGCTGTCGCTTTATCGTGCTGGATATGACTTCAAGCGATTATTCAATCTTAGTGAATTCTATGATCGCGATAAAACAGCATACTACAAAGCCATACAAAGCGTGCGTATTAAAAATCTTGATATGACAATGTGGCTAGAATATTTTTGTGAAGGTCTAGCGACCCAGCTAACTGAAATCAAAAAAGAAGGAACGTGCGCTATTAAGCGCGATGTTGTTATTAAGCAGTTTGATCTTTCAGAACGTCAAGCTATTGCCATCGACATTGTATTGAAACAAGGAAATATAACCATCCAAGATTATGAAGAATTATGCCATGGCGTCACAAAGCGAACTTTGCAACGAGAGTTAAAAATACTTGTTGAAAAAGGCATTTTTATTATCGAAGGAGCCACTCACCATTTAATATATAAATTCGCAAAAAAGACCAAAGAAAGTTTGTGACATGTTCGCGACAATGTTTGTGACATTTGACACAAACTAATAAATGACGTAAAAAATTTACTAGTAAAGCTATATATTTTGTTGGATAATGTCGTGTAGTTGGGTTCCGCATAATATTTGGTTAGCAAAATATAAATGAATTTTTACGGGATTTTGTGTGTTTTGGCACACCACTGTTATGCGCTGTTAACAAAGATACTGATTTTTGTTATTGGAAAAAACAGTGATAAAATAGGCATTTGCAAGAGCAAACCGCTGATACCAAACCTGTGATGTGGAGATGAATTAATGGTCTAAAATTGAATCAGCATTTTTAAACTGGAGCCAGAAAAAATACCCACCTTTTGCTTTTAGATTATAGTTTCGTTCCATGGTATGTTTGGTGTGTTTGATATGTTTATACTACGGGTACATGGACAGCTACTGGGTCTTTGAATACTACGCGTTATTTTCATACCACTACTTATGCTGCCTAATGGGCAGGTTTTGGTTGCCAGAGGATATAATTGTGCTGACAATATATTTTGGCGTTGATGCAACCAATCTGAAAGAAAAACATACAAGCCCCTTACGAAATATGCCGTTTCATTTGGAGCAGAGAATGTGTTTGAAAAAATGGTGCCAGACGGTCAAATTATTGATGGAAGTTTAATGGATAAAATAAAAGAGAGAATAAATGAAAAAACAAAGTCGAGAGGTAATGATGCAAGGATAAAAATAATTTACTTACCGATATAGATATGGATAGTGATTCAAGTGATTGTGAGCTTAGCAATGAGACTAAAATTAAAAGAGAAAAAATAATAAGATATTTAAAAACTACCAATCTACTGTAGTATGATCAAAATGATGACGAAGAGTGGTTTGCTAATCTAGTACGCCTCAGTACTAAAAGTGGGTATTATCAGCAGATGGCGACAGAGTAACAGAGCAATGTTAGCGCAGGGTAAGCGGCAATTATCGGCAAAACTTAAAAAAATATTAAAAATTTTAATATATATTGACATAATATTGTAGCGGTCATAAAATGATCAAGTAGGTTGATAATGTATTTTAACTTATAGCTGCATTTCATTTAATATACGAAATATGTTTAATCTAGATGGTTGAGATGCCTGTTATAATAAAAGGTATTTGTTGGCGTACCAGAAAAACAAGCAGAAACGCAAGCTGTTTTGGAAAAAAACAGACTTATATCGCCAATGAATTTATTGATGATAATATTGTAACCAAGCAAGATATAAAAGAAATAGGCTTACTTGGTGTGATTAAATTAAATGTTGTTTTTACAAATAAGGAGCCGTGATAATATGAAAAGTATAAAAGAACTAAATGAATATGAGATTAAGGTCGTTGGTGGTGGATGGTGGGGCAGAGATGACCCACACCGCTCTATTGCAGCTGTTTTTGTAGGGATTGGCGCTGGAATTGGTACGGCCGTTGCTTGTGTAGCATATGTTGTTGCATCACCCATAACTATTCCTTCTTCTATAATTGTTGGTGTAGTTGTTCATGATATGACGACTCATCCGGACAACAGAATGCTCCCTTCCGTAGGAAGGGCGGTAGGCTCTATGTTTAGAGGTTTGCTTGGTGTATTTCAAGGAGATCAAGGAAAGTAGTATAACAGATATTGTAAAAACAAGTATAGTTCAAACTTGTTAGTGACAGTATTTAAAAATTTGTTGATATCAGAGTTTGCTTGTGACATTAATTTATGACATCATGAATTTTATAATCTAAAGCTGCGTTCATAATGGCGGCGGGAATTTATTTGATTGCTAATAAAGAAATTCTATGTTTATTGTATAGTTAAATAAAGGGAGATAAAGAAATGAAAATAAGTATTTTAACTACAGCTGAGATAATAACGATAAGCGGTGGAGTGTTTGGATTACATGTACCGTGTCACTGCGTACGACCTGCCGATTCTAAACACAAGGGCAATAATGGAGTTTGGATAGATACCAAGGGGTTTTCTGGTTGTATTCCTTGTATGAACTGGTGTTGTAACCAAAAAGGAAATGGGGAGCACAACGGCATAGCTTATAAACACGTGCATACTATAACAAAAAGTGACAAAGGTATATGCGGAGAACTTCCAAAAACACCTGGGATAATGAGCAAGAAAGACTTAGGTAATTTTGGAGATATTGCTATGGCTTTATTGGGAAGCAAATAAATGTTTTAACGATGGTTTTAACTCCAAATTCTCAATAGAGAGTGCTAGGGTTTTACCAATCAAGGAATACTGGATGTGTATCATTATATATTAGCGTGGTTGGTTATTGTATTGCTTGTTATAGGTGGCAGATGTTGGGTTACGAAGAAAATAAGCGATCATATTTGAAAATGCACGACAGTGTGAGGTAATGGTTATAATAGAGTTATGCCGTGGCAATGATTGAGTTAACGATGACTGAGATTACGATAATCATTAGCGGAGGCGTGTTTGGATTGCCTGTGCCGTGCTTTTGTCAACGATCAGCCGACAAAAGCCATGAAGGAAATAACGGAACTTGGATTGATATTGCAAAATTTGCTAACTGCTATTCGTGTATGGATTGGTGTTGTAATCAAAAAGGAAATGGAGAGTATACTGGAATAGCATATGCGCATAAGCACACGATCACAAGTGACGACAGCGGCATATGCGGCGAGCTTTCAGAAGCCTTTTCGCCAATGATTGCAGATATTCGTAAACTAATATTTCAAACGTAATGTAAACTCTATTCGCTAGCTGCATAAGCGGATTATAGTGAATCTTTTACGAACAAGTTAGCATAAAAAATATAAAACTTGATATTTAATTTTATATTCACAACTAAAAAGGGTTTATATGAAAAAATATAGTTTATTAATTGCATTATTTGCCACTAGCTATCTACCAACAGTTTGCTTTGGCGGTCTAGGATATCCACTATGTGTTGCAGCGTGTGAAGCGACTGCACTCGCCATGACTGTTTTTCCACCTACAACTGTTGCTGGGGTTATTCAATTGTCGGCATGTCTCGCAGAGTGTATTCCAGCAGGTTTTCTTGGTTGTTTTTCTGGCGATACGCAGATCACAGTTTTAGAAAATAACTTGGAGGTTAACAAATACATAAATGATGTTTGTGCAGGAGACATCGTTAAAACCATGAGCAATGAACGAAAAATTATTTTAACAAAAGTGTTGAAAAATACAAAAATAGAAGGAATTTTCGAGTTTATTCAAATTAGTGCACAAAATGTGAATGATGGCAGTCATAGTAGGCAACTAAGAATTACTCCAACCCATGGCATCGTATTAATGAATGAGGACGGTCTGTTAACTATTGATGCAGCAGAGCACGCGGTTATTGGCGACAAGATAGTTGTTGCAGATAATAGTGTTTTAAAAATTACAGAAATATCTAGGCTAGTAATGACAGATAAATATATGTTAGAAACATCTGATGGTACAGTACTTGCTTCTGGTATTTTTGCATCCACCATTTGCGATGAAGAAGTTGGTAGTGAACAACTTTTTGGTTCTAAAATGAAGGAATGGCATGTTAAGCACGATAATTTGTTCAATAATATCCAATAAAAAATAAGGAGGTGGAATGAAATTAACTATACAAAATCTTAACAAACGTCAAATATTGGTAGTAAATGGAGCTGGGTTTTTTGGGGCTGTGGGCAAGGTTTTAGAGTCGGTTTGGGATTATATAAATAACATTCATTGTCATAGTGAATGTGACAAAAAATACCCAGTAACTTTTAAGAACATAGTTGAAGACCGCGAAGTTGCTTTTGCCTCTAATCATGCGTGTAAAGATAAGTGTGATAAGAAAAATAAGGGTGAGCTTTAACAATCTTTAATTGACTCTTTGTTTGCTTTATCTAACCGTGATTATTACGGTAGTCGTATGGACTATACGTTTATGAAAATAAAAAAATGAGGATAAAAAAATAAAATGAAAGAACTAGATTTTAAAAGCCTGTCATTAGTGACTGGCGGTGTTTGTTGTTCATGTCCGCCCAAATGTGCTTCTGTTGTTATTGGTTTGACGGTGGGTGCTCTAGGATATTGGACTGGTCGGTGGTTGAATGGGTTAGGCATAGATGTGGATTCTACGAGTATGCAGAGCGCTGGTTTGATCGCTTCTGTGATATCAGTTACAGGAGCTGTTGTGTATGTTGGTTTGCGTATTTGTGTTCGTTCACAGACAAAACTTCCGCAATTTCAAATAATAAATGCAACCCCTGTGAAACAGAAATAATAACAATAATATGCATGTGTTAGTTGGTAAATACTCAAAAACCCCGGGCAAATAAATAGCGCAAACAAACAAATTGTTTACAACGACACGATTATTAATAATAATGACAACTAGATATGGAAATTGAAATACCACAAATTGAAATTAGCAAACGAAGTCCTGAAGTTAACAAGCTCTATGGGATTATTGAAAAACTTTTTGCAAAATGCCAAGAACAAGCAGAAATGATTGAGCTCTTGAAAGAAGAAATTAATAGATTAAAAGGGCATAAGAACAAACCAAAAATCAAACCAAGTAAAATGGAGAATGGCAAAAATAATAAAGGCAATGCAAAGCGTAATGCCAATAGTATGAACAGGAAGGCATTGAAAAAGGAGGATGTGGTTATAAAAGCTCCAAATATTCCAGATGGATCTAGATTTAAGGGCTATCAAAACTATCGTATACAAGAACTAGTTATAGAAGCAAAATTAGTAAATTACCACCTAGAAAGATGGCAATTGCCAGACGGACAATGCATTACGGCCAAACTGCCAGATGAAATAAAAGGATATCATTTCGGTCCAGTACTACGAAGCTACATAGAGCATCAAAATCTTTTAGGAGTAACAGAACCACAAATATTTGAACAGTTAAGATCATTTGGGATAAAGATATCATCTGGCGAAATAAGTCATCTCCTTATAGACGACAAAGAAAATTTTCACCAAGAGAAAAATGAGCTTTTACAAGCTGGGCTTAGCTCATCGAAGTATATAAACGTTGATGATACTGGCGCAAGACATGATGGAAAGAATGGTTATTGCACCCACATAGGAAATGAGCTATTTGCTTGGTTTAGCAGCACAGAAAGCAAAAGTAGAATAAACTTTCTTGAGCTCTTAAGATGCGGACACGAGGATTATGTAATTGATAAGAATGCAGCTGAATACATGCAGCAAGAGAAAATGCCAAAAGAACCGCTAAAGGCAATACAGGAAAACGAAAAAGTATTCTCCAATAAGGAAATGTTTCTACAATACTTGGATAGTATAAATATCAAAACAAAGCGTCTGATAAAAATCGCTACAGAAGGCGCATTGGTAGGAAGCGTACTTTCCCATGGTTTTTCAGTTGATTTAAAAATAATCAGTGATGACGCTGGTCAGTTCAATATTTTTCAACATGCTTTATGTTGGATCCATGCCGAAAGATTGATTAATCGTTTAATTCCATTAAGTGAAAATCAAGCCAAGGATATAGAAAAAGCCCTGAACAAATTCTGGAGTATATATGCGGATATTAAGGCTTATAAGTTGAATCCAACCCAAGAAGAAAAGGAAAAAATAACAGGATGTTTTGATGAGTTATGTGCAACAGAATCAAGTTATCCATTACGTGACGCCCTGCAAAGATTAGCAAAAAATAAAAAAGAGCTTTTGCTGGTATTAGAATACCCAGAAATACCACTACACAACAACTTAAGCGAAAACGATATCCGAGAATATGTTAAAAAGCGTAAGATAAGTGGTGGGACGCGTAGCGCCTCTGGTCGTCAATATCGAGATACGTTTATCAGTTTGAAAAAAACCTGCCGCAAGCTGGGTGTTAATTTTTGGGAATATCTATTAGACCGAAACCATAAGGCTGGACGTATTCCATATTTACCGACTTTAGTCGGTCATGTTTCTTTGGTAAATTCTAGTTAATTGCCCGAGGTTTTTGAGTACTTACTGTTAGTTGTATTGTGACAGTTTTAGGATAATTGTAGCAACAAAAATATATCAGTTTTTGTTTTTTGGCTATGAAAGCAAAGATTAGACAGAAGGCTTGTATTATATAAAGTAGTACATTATGTTTATGTATGTGGGAGTTGATTTTGTGTACACTTATAAGTTGTTATTGTGTGAATAATAGTAATTGCATTGTATTTTTTGTTTGATTAGAAAAAGTTGTTTAAGAGTTTATCTTTAAGTTACTGATGACAGTTCGTCACCTATCGTAGTGTGTTTTTGTTTGTTTGATTGGATTTGGTGTTGGTTGTGGATGAGCGGTGTAGGTATATTATTGGGTTGTACAATCGTAAAAATGCTTCTATATATGTATTTGTACGATTGTATGTCTGTGCATATATTCATTTACAAATTTTCATCATGAATAAAAGTGTAAATGTTATTTTGATTAAGTGTTTGAAAAATAAAAATTTTAAGGAGCAGAACAATGGTAACAAATTTAGAATTTAACGAACTTCAGTTGGTTGTTGGAGGAAGAATTTGGGGCGAGCAACAAAATACATCACGCGAGAATTGGAGCGAGCCAAAGAGAGGCGATACAAAAAATGAGACAAAGAAAGCGGGAAACGGTACAACACTCCAAGTCAAAATCGAACATATTGCATGGCAGCGCATAGGACAGGGCGTAGCTATGGTAGCGGGAGGTGTGGGTACAATTATGTCTGGTTTGTTTGCTTTGGGATGTTCTAAGGGTTGTTGTTGGGGGCATCATAAACGCGTGCCTTTTGAGTGGCGCTAGTGAACGTTTTTAAATAATGTAGTGCTGCGAAATTATAACAAAATGAATAAGAGGATTGAGATGCAAATTTTGAATGTTGTTTATATTTGTGTATTGTGCACCACGTTTTTCATATCAGAGTCAAGTAATGCATTTTTTAGTCATTGTGATGAGACTAAAGACTCATTTGCAAAGTATTACGGAGTATCTAAAGACGACATAGATTATATCGTTCGACCAACTAAAAATAAAAAGGCGAAAACAAAAGTCCCTATTTATGAAGGAGCTAATCCCACAACTGGCATAAGCGGCGAGGATTCATTTGTTTTGCCAGCAGATAGAGGTGCGGGCAAAACAACTATATTAGAACATTTGAAGACATCTTTAATAGAAGACAAAAATAGTATTATTTTTGAGCCAATAGAATCATCCATCGATCTTGATAGTGCATTGCGATATTTTCTTTGGAACACGAGCAAGATATCGGACAACGAAGATCAGTTCAAGAAAGCTAACGTAATAGCGAAGATGTGGGGAGAAAATGATATGTTAGATTTTGTTTTGTCTAGGATGGCTGTAGACATGATTGATAAAACCGTTAATATGAGGAAATTAAAAAAATTATCGCTTGCTGATAGACAATTTCTTCTAGCGGTAACGATTTTATACGACCCAGTATCAGCCGCCGTCCATTTTGCTCCACTTAAAAAACTGATTTATGATCTTGAACCTAAGCCACCAGCTGATTGGTATAATTATCGCGATGCGATATCGAACACTGATTCGTGTTATAAGGATATTAAGGAATTAGTAAAACAGATTAATGTGCTAGACCAAGAGAATATTGATGACAAAATAAAAGTGCTATGCCTTGTGACAAAAGAAGCCAAAATAAACTATAAAAATATATTACCGATGATTAATGAACAGCTAGATCGCAGTAAAATATTGAAAAACTACATAGATATACTTGGTCATGCTGGATTCCACTGTATGTATGTGTTCGATGGTTTAGATGAAGTTGATATTTTACATATTACATCGAAAAATTGCTCTAATGAAGCGTTTACAAGAATCATTAAATCTACTAAGCCATTTTTCGACGGCGCTTCTGGCGGCATATTTAAGCTATTCTTTTTTATTCCATTATGCGCGAATACCAATACGCAAGAGATATTACCACTATTTAATAGAAGTAAGGTTATTTACAAGGAACTACTTTGGGATAAAAAGAATGTATTAAAGAATTACGCTGATCTATATGTATTAAACTATATAAGATCGCATGCAAATGGTTGTGCTTTACCAGAAAAATTTTCTGATTTGGTGGGTGGAGATATGTGTGCTGCGGAAATATTTAATAAAATACACTTACCAAGAGATTTTAATAAATTCTTAGGGTATTTTATCGATAATTTAAACACTATAAACTCTGGAAGTGGGGTGCATACATTTATTGGGGATTCGAATTGTACAACTGTAGATGAGGCTATCAAGTCTACACTACAAGATAAGAAATTTGAGAATAATTCTTATATATCAGCTCAAACACCGAATTAATTTTGTGGGTTCTATTAGCCCTTAAGAAAGTTGTGCTGTAAATCAAAACATGATATGTGCATAAATTTCTATTAAATACAGAGAGACTAGATGGCAATTGTTAGATTATTGGATGATGGTATAGTTTGTCGATGCACGTACAATAAGGTATGCGTTATAGTATTATGTTTATGGATAGCGTGTCATCCCAGCTTGGCGGCTGCTGACACTGCTCCTGAAGCCACATTTTGGGATTATTACAGTATTACAAATGATGCTATTCGTACAGATCTGTCAGCAGAACATCTTGATGAAAGTTCGTTGCCATTTTATGACGGCAATATTCCAATTGGTCTAAACGCAAAAAGTTCATTCGTTTTAAGTGCAACTAGGGGTGGCGGAAAGACATGTTTTTTGCGTCACCTGAAACAGGAAAAGTTTTTACAAAATAAAAAAGTCTTAGTTGTCGAGCCTATTTCTGATCCAAATTTTTTTGATACAGCGCTAGAAGCTTTTGTTAGTAACAATAATAGCGGGAATGATGATGCGATTACGTTTATAGCTAGAGAATGGAAGGAAAAGGATATGATCGATTTTGTGATCTCGCAAATAGCATATGCCATGATAAATAACCTGCAAAAATTCAATTTTAAGCAATTGACAAAAGCTGATCGCTGTAAGCTATTTGCAATTACCTGTTTGTACTACCCAATCAGAGATATAGAAAGCCTTGGATCTTTCGGAAAATTATTATTAGAAAAACATCGTGATAACTGGTATAGCCAATATAAAAACATTGACGAAGATAGTGATAATTATAGAGATCTTATACAATTATCAAGTGAAATTAATGTAATTGAGAAAAATTATACTGATAGGCTAAAACTTCTATGTTACGCAACAGATGTTGGGAGTTCAGCAAAGTTGTTTATCACTACTAACGGTGGCACATTGAGCCACATAAGAGCTTTGTATGATTACGTAGCATTACTAGAAAAAGCTGGTTTTACTGTTGTTTTAGCTATAGATGGGATAGACAAAGCACGTATTCTCGGTTTATCTGATAAAATTTCCCATACTGATGCAATCATAAGTATTTATAAGTCTATCAAACCATTGCACAATATGGCAATTTGGCAACATATTTTGCTATTTTTATTTATCCCAGATTATCCAAATATTGATATTAAAAAAGTATTATCTAACACCGCAAATGAAAGAGTTGGTTTTTTTAATTTTAACTGGAACCGTGCGGCACTTACCAAATATGCGAATTTTATACTCGATTTTTTAAGGAAAAATCAAAAAATTAACCAATGTTGTAAGATAAGGTTAGTTCGTGATAGCTCATATCTGAAATATCGTTGTAATAATTTGCCACGATCGTTTTCAGAGTTGGTTGGCGGAAAAGAGTGTGCGGATAAATTTTTTAATGAAGTATCTCAACCAGAACAATTTAATGCCCTACTTTCAAAATTTATTCAACAACTTGATTTAGAAAATCGCACAAACAATATAAAGGATGCTCCATTTATTGGGTCTAAAACATGTTCTACAGTAGAAAATGCAATCAATAGTGCAGATACTAGTTTTGTGAAAAAATTATTAATTTTTTGGCCACATCATGATAATGATATGCAAACACAGTGTATGCGCGGAGACGTTACGGAATATGGCGAGTAATAGCATTGCTGTTATCACAGATATAATGGAATTATCAAAGAAGCTTGTTGGGGGGTTAATGCAATATTTTTTCTATAAGTTTAAAGTTTTTCTATATAGATGTATTATATCTGTATAGTTCAGTGGAGTTACTTGAAGAAATTATTTTAGCTAAGAACAGTCATACGAAATTGACATTTATAGAAAATATGTGATAACGGAAGTTGATTTTTTTGCAATATCCATAAAAGAGAAATTAGTTTGCCAGAAATTGTTGCGTGGATTTTGCGTATATTGGTATGATGTTGTTGTATACAGTACAATAGCATTAATGAAAAATGTAGTGATAAAAAATGCTGTTAAATTAAGCGCTTGCAGAATCAAAGATGCGATATCAAACCTTTGGATCACCAAAAAATAATTTACATAGAGCGTGTCCCATTTCCCCTGTTTTTTAAAAAATCGGCAGCAAATTATAGTCAGCCAATTTTCATATAACCAATATTTTTTATAAATTCTAAATATC
>Ga0247841_10008445_pt1 | contig 14826 bp, 18 predicted proteins | sample LaCruzMarch2015__2_FD_192410 | JGI IMG/M metagenome (GOLD analysis project Ga0247841, IMG submission 192410) | Freshwater microbial communities from meromictic Lake La Cruz, Castile-La Mancha, Spain - LaCruzMarch2015_18m | ecosystem: Environmental > Aquatic > Freshwater > Lake | place: Spain...
AACTAACAAGAAAGCTCAGTGAAAGGAATGCAACGGAAATCTTAACGATTGCCGGGCGGTCATTAGCCTCCTTACTAATTGATGATGATATAACATTTGCTCCTGAGTTAGCAACTGATACAAGAGCAATGCAATTACTCGGAGAAGCAAGGGTAAACTTTTTTGGGCTTTTGAGGGGATATATGACTACACAAGATGGAAACGAATTTGTTAATCAAAATCCACTTGCAGCCATACTCTGGATAATGCTATCAATGCCCTCGATACATACTGATATTGCGTATATTGATTATAGTAAAGATGGAGATATAAACGATTCAAAGCTCTCTGAAATTGAGGATAAAGACCACCAGAAAATCGGCAGGTTTTTTAAATTTAAACTTTTTTCATATGCTAACGACAAGGTTTATGACCATCAACTTAACCAGTTCAGCGGTAAGGCTTGGAATTACATAACACAATGTCTTGATCCAATGTTTTACGAAATATTCGTTGATACAATAAAGGATGAACAAAGAAAGCCCAGACCGTGTTTATTTATTAATCCGAAACCATACGACAGAAGTACAGACCTTAATTTTGGTAAAGATAAAATTATAAACCCATCATTAGGAGATTTTACGATAACCCCTATACCAAAAGAATTTAGAGGTCTAAAAAGTTTTATATATGAGGTATCATTACCGGACGAAAAGATAAATTCGCTGCCCGGAATTACATTATCATGGGATGCTTATTCAAGTTATTCATCATCTCTATCTCTCATTAGCAAATATTTAACAAGAATAACCAATCAGGAATATCACACCGTTGACCCAACGGAAGATTATGGTGGTACAATAGGGACTACAACAACGGACATAGTAAATTTTATAACAATGCACGCGACAAAAGAGGTTTTATGGAACACAGAACTTGCTCGTTACGGATATATGTTCCCACTTATAGACACATTTTCGGTATTAAGATTCGGCGTAAGGAAACTTGAGGGAAAGAGTAACATGCTAAAAATCGAAAGCACCCCAAAAGCTATAACCCCGGAACAACAGGAAGAATATAATCTTAAATACAATGGTTTAGTCTATCCATTCACACAGTCTGTCCAATTAAGAGAAAGACTTTTTAGTTGGTACAGATTTAACCCAATACTTTACGAAGGCGAGAACACCGTGCTCGGGCATGACTATTATAGAAAGGGTGACAAAATATTCTTCCCCGGTCATTTATCGGAGACTGGCGAAATTGGTATGTATTACAGAATCCAAGCTCACAGGTGGTCTTGGAGTATAAACGAAAATGGTTGTCAATATTTAAGTACTTTAAAACTTATACGCGGGGAAAACTTAAAAGATATTGAAAACTATAGAAAGGGGACAGGATACTCCTTATATGACATAAATAAAAAAGATAAAAAAAACCCTGTAATTAAAATTGATGTAGTCATGGACTATAAAAATGAAGCAGCAGGAGAAAAAAAGGAAAGCAAAGAAACCACTCTACCGAAAAATGAAACAAATATCCCTGAAGAAGACCCAACAAATCCCGAAAAGAAAAGAAAAGTAACAATTGGTGACTTAACAAATGCTTCAATTGCAGCACTTGAAACTAAATTCAGTAATCATAAAGAGATTAAAGAGAAATTCAGAGAATCTGCTTCTGCATACAGCATTGACGTAAATGTACTTGTTGGTCTAATAGGCGCCGAATCAGACTTTGACCCAAATGCAAGTTCAACCTCTCATTGTCTTGGATTAGGTCAATTCAGTAGAGCAACCGCACGGAGAATGAGCAATTTTAAAGGTGGAGTTATTAAAGAAGGTAATCCATCTAACGACATACGACGTGATGCATTTAAAAGTATAATGGCAGTGGGCGAACTTTTATATACAAATGGATATGGGAGAAATGCAGTCTTTGCTATAATGAGTTATGGCGATAACAAACAGCTTAATTTTTTTGATTATGTTGCAAATCATGTAGATAAGTATAAACCCGGGACATTTGATAAAAATGATAAACAGTATGCAAGATTGCATTATCCTAAACTTGTAAAGTGCTCTTATACTGAATGCGAGGGATGCACCAAAAATAAGAATCAGGCGTTCACAAGATGTACATGGGGGACTAAAGAGTAATGCCACTTAATCTAAAAACAGATAATCAGCCATATCTAAATCAAGACTCTGCCATAGGGCAGTTTGTTTTTGCTTATAAGGGTAAAAACAAAGAGAAATGCGATATATACCTAATGGACAACGAAAGGAATAGATACCCATTAGACGAAGTATCTATTATTTCCGCAAACTTTACGCAAACATCGGGTGAGTTTGTATTCCCGAAACCGTTCAGAATATCAGACGAAGGTGAAATCTATGAAACCGGAGCAAAACTACTTATTGCATTTCCATTTGGAAGACGGCATCCTGTAGTAGTTGGTTGCGTAAACTCACTTGCAGCAAACAACTCAGCGGCGGGTAATCTACGTTTAACAAAAGATGTAAGCTATCTTGACAGGGAAGTAAAAGAGGAATCAACGGACGATTACCACTATAATCACACAAGGGATAAATTAGGATTACGAGAATCAATGACTGGCATTAACAAGCATACATCAATTACAGATGGAGATTATTCTATGAAAGCCGAAAACGCCAATATTGAGGGCGTAATAACAGCCGGACTTTTGGGAAGAAAGATAGAGGTAGGCGGTAACGGGAACAAGGTTGAAGAAACCCCAAAAGATTATTTTGCCAATAAAGCAGACGAAACAAACATATATTCAAAAAAAATCTGCCTTGGTCACTCAAACGATAGAGGTGAAAAAATTGAAATTGACACTGAGAAAAAGTACCTTGAGCCTAAAATGCAGAAAGCAGTCATGGGAATAACCTTGAAAGTATTACTCGATAAACTCATAGATCTATTAACTAATGCAATGTATATGGGTAATGGTGTAATGGTAAAAATGTCAATAACAGATAAGACAAAAATAGAAAGGAAAGTAAAAGAAAAACTACCACTTATTTTATCAGAAGTTGTAACTTTAATGTGTAAAGGAGACCAAGTAGAATGAGTCTATCGAGTGAAAAAACAACAATAAAAAATAGTTTAAGGGATGGTTTGAAAGCGGCTTTCATGCAATCTTATACCGAAGATTCCGGTACATGGGAAGCAAATCTTACTAGACTCTGTGAAAGACTGGCTACAGAGATTACTAACAATATGTTTACATGGATAAACAACGCTAAGAAACCAGTAGTAACTGTAACAACCGCTCCTTCAGGTACATGGACAGCGGAAGCTGAACCAACGAGCGGAAGTGGAATCGAGGTAGGCGGATGACGACAAATCTTTTAATGGTTAGAAAGACTAACAACCAAATAATAAAAGAAAGAATTCTTAAGGCTTATTATGATAACCCTAACTATTGCTTACATTGCGGTAAAACAATAGTAGTTCAAGAGAGTCAAAGAACAAGGGATGCAAGAGTAAAGAAATTCTGCAACCATATTTGCGCATCAACATATAATAATAAAATAAGGATCTTAAAAAAACAGCCTAAAGCTCGCTTTATAGGGCTCAGCCCAGAGGACTATTTAGCCAAAGGATTATACCAAAATGCAATTAAAAGAAAGGGGGCAGCATGACCTCTTTATTGAATATAGGAAAATTGCCCTTCATAATTTTCGAATTAATTTCGTATCCTATACTTGAGCAAACAGGCGATGATAAATCACAACTTGGCAAGCCGGTAGAATCTGCCATTGTAATCATGGACGTAATGCCAACAAGAGTATCATACAAATATGGTTCAAAAAAATCATACATCGCAGGTCTTGGCGATAACAATGTACTTGCAGTAAAGGGCGGCGTAGCTCCTATAAAGATTAACTTTTCGGGAACATTCGGACAGCGATGGGCAACGAGAGGTATTCAGGTACAGAACGGTTTCGGCAGATTAAAAGAGTTCAGGAACCTATACTTAACCTCACAAAGTGTGAATAAAGACTTACGTAAACCCGGGGATAAAGAATACGTGTACGGCTTAAACTTCTATGATTTCACGATGCATTACTGGGGTTCTGTTGACCTTGATACATTCGACATAGACAACGATGCAGCTAAGAACTCAAAGACATCATTTTACAATGTAAGTATGACGGGTATGGGTGAACTGATTGACGTAAAAACATCAGACCCTATATTACGGAATCTAAAATTTGTGATTAAGGTACAGGAAGCATTTGATAAAGCCAACAGTTCAATTGAAAACTTCCTAAAAACCAATGTAACTGCCTCGACAATAAACGAAATAATAGTTGATTTAGAGACATATAACATGGCATTAGACATGATGAATGAGATGTCAGCTACATATTTAGCGGCAATTGATGCTTCAATTATTGGTGATTTTAAAAATGATTTCTTAAGACTGATAAGCTAATGATATCAATATTAGAATACGACAAAGCATTTGATACAGGATTAAGCACAGCGCGAAAGATCCTTGAAACCGTGAAGTATCAAATTGAGCAATTGGATGATGAAGACAGGGACCTTGCTTTAGTTAATTATGATCAAACAATCTTTACTTTAGAAACTAATATAGCGGACATTGAGAAGCTAAAAGTCCGGTATATTTATGATAAAATGGACAGGGAAGAGTTCAATCTTATTCTAAAGAACATCGCAGAGGGAAAACCTGCAACAGTTATTACAGTAGGCAGAGAGCATAAATTGCGGACACTTGACACATTAAGGCTCTTGAACGTTTTATACAATACAACAGTTGAAGAGCTGCTATCTTACAACCGACTTACAGTCTCGGAATTTGACGAATTAAAAGAAATAAACGGAATAATCTATATCCCAACAATAGTCAACCTGCAAGACAGGTCAACGTACTCTAATCTTCCGGTTTTTGGTTCTGTTAATGGAGACAAGGCATTAGGCACTGATTGGTTTAATGAAATAGAGGCTGATAGTTCAGGTGATATAAGGGCAATGGGTAATATTGAAACACTACAGCAGGGAATCGAGAATAGATTCGGTGAATACGGCGATATACCCGGATACGAGCAAGATTCAATTGACCTTGACTGGGGCAGGGACTATGACTCAGAGCTTATTGATTTAATGACTGTAGTTAAAATCAGCAATAAACTCTTAAGAGATGCAAGAATAGTTAAAGTTGAAGATGTCAAAATCACTACAAATGGTTTAGGCAAGGAAGTTAAAGTCTATGTAACGGCTATAAACGGTACAGATACAATTGAAGCATTAATCAAAAATCAACAGAAAGAAAGTGAACTTATTTTATAAGAATATTGCGGAAAAGGGTGGTCTCTGATTGGCTCTCATTAAGCTAATTTCCCCGGTTCGAGTCCGGGTTCCGCTACTTTACAATAAACAGATATTTAATTAAGGGAAAATGAAAACACATCAGCAATTAGAGGAAGAGTTAGTAAGGGAATTTGTCGCAAGACAGAGTGTTATAACATACACTGGTATTGGTTCGTCTATCCGCGGGTATATAACAGCCGTTGCCTTGAAACTAAGGGAGCTATGGAATGAAGTAACACAAATAAAGCGTAAACTCTTCATTAACACAGCGGAAAGTGCAGATTTAGATATACTTGCAGAAGAGCGTGGAGTCACAAGGCTTGGAGCAACAAAAGCAGGGGCTATGCTTTTATTTACCGGAACACTTAACACCGTAATAACGGCAAATACTGTAATAACAGACCCTACTTCAAACATAGGTTATAAATTGCAAGAAAATGTTACAATTGGCGGTAAGAATCCAAACTTTGTAATAGACGGTGCAATAAACATAGCGAATGCTTCCATTGGTGATATAGCATGGGCTGAATGTTTGATTGCTGGTACAAACGGAAATTGTCAGGCAAACAGTATAACACAGCTTTCTCTTTCTGGAGTAACGAGTGTAACCAATCCTTCACCTGCACAAGGCGGTAAAGATATAGAAAGTGATGATGAATTAAGGTACAGGTTAAAGAACTACATAAAACTGCTTAATCAGCAAACTCAGCAATATTACCAGGCATTATGCAAAGACCTTGACAGCAGAGTCTTGAGAGTCTTAGCACAAAAGGACACAAGCCGACCGGATGGAATCAAAATAATCATAACAACAACGAGCGGCGTACCATTACCGCAGGTTGATTTAGACATACTCTCGGCACAAATCAAGGAGAAGCAGCGTTCATTCACTGAAATATCCTGCGCAAACATTGCATTTACTTTAGTATCAGTTTCTATGAGAGTTAAACTTAAACCGATAGTAGGTTCAACAATAGACTCCGAGAAATATTTCAGGGATGCATCTGCTGCTTTAGCAAAATATTTCGACTGGAGTATGTGGGAATACGATAAGGACATATCAGTTGATGATGTATATATAATATGCCAAGCCGTTCCACAAACCGATGATATTGAGCTTTCGACATTTCAAATAAACGGGAGTAATGGAAGTACAATACTTATTGGAAGCACAAGTTTACCATACTTCCAGTCAATATCTATTACTGATATAACAAAAGCTCCATATCTAACGCAAAGCAATACAAGCATAACACAAAATTACTTATTAAAAACCATACAACAAAATCAAAACCAAGGAGTAGAATAATGTCAACTTTATTAACAGATGCCGTAGCTAAGACGCTATCACAGCTTGCCGCGATAACGGACGCACAATATCCGGGTGATACAGCGGGTACAGATGCAAACGCAGCTTATTTCACCGGCAATGTGCATAACTATATAAAAGATTTAGCTAAGGTACTCATCCCAAGCAGGACATTATTCGTGTCACCTGCTTATACTGATATTGGAGAGCCCTTTTTCGATAGTCCGGAAGATGCTTACACATACGCAAACGGACTTGGTTCGGGTTCCGCAAATAAGATAACAATTAAGTTAAGAACATGTGCAACAGCTTATACTGCGGCTCAAGTATTTAACACGTCAGGTTATGTCATATTCAAAGGAGAGTCAAGGCATGCCGTTGAACTATCAGGAGCCATAGCGATATCAGCCGGTGTACATATTTTCGATGGAATACACTTATCCGGTGCTATTACAATAACAGGCGGTATTGTAATATTCCATAACTGCACACATACGGGCACAGGTTTGGCAATATCCGGCGGTAGCACAGTATGTATAGAAGATTGCGACAGATGGGGAGTAATAACTGTTACCGGCAATAACAATCTTCTTTATGTTGAAAACGTAAAAGATATTGCGGTGGACGGCAGCTCACAGTCAATAATATTAACCGCTGGAATAACGGGTGGAACATATATTGTCCGGAATACTATTCTACAGGGTGTAATAAAAGAAGGCGTAGCGCCTACCGAGGTTATTAACGTCTCGACAGGAACAGCTAAACCGACAACATACTAAAAATTAAAAAAAAGAAAGGACATATACTAATCAATGAAAAAGCTAATTATCATTATCAGTTTAATAGTTATAGTGGTCATAGGAGCCGCGACTTTTGTTTTAACGGAGTTTGACGGAATCAAATTAAGAAAGAATCCGGGAATTACATTCAGTAACAGCAGTACAATGAGCGATACATTAAAGGTTGTTACATTCAGTGACAGCATAAAAGTAGATGGAATGAAATTCGACGTAGGCACAGGGATGGTTTATGGTACAAGTTCAGGGGTTACAATCAGGGACACTTTAACTACGACCTCTGTACAGCTTGGCTCTACCAATAAGATTTATATAAGGAATGATAGTCTGTTTATTGACGGTGGTACACGTAGATACTATCTTAATTTAGCGGACACAGCGGCACAGCATATAAGATGCCTATATGTAATAGCCCAATAAATAGAATTAACTTAAAAGACTATGAATAACATAACAGATATGTGTGTTTTACAAAAGAACGACTCTTTACCGGAGCCTGACCGATACGACAGGGATATTCTCGAAACCCTTGTTTGGGTACACCAAATGAGACCTGATGAAATTGTCCGGCATTATAACGGTCGTTTCAGCGTAAACTTAGCACTTGTAATGAGAGATATGCTGCGATATCATATAACCCCGAAGTTTGTAGAGGGATATGATATAATAGACGATCTCAAGAAATCAATTAAAGACTATGACGATACAATTGGAAAATACACGCAAGACAAACAGGCATCTTATCGGAAACTTGATAAAGTAAAAGAAAGCCTTGTACAAGTTCGAGATTTTGTATCTCTTGCAATGGAGCGTTCAAAGAGTAAGTCTGCCAGGAACGAAACAGTTAAGGAGCTTTCTGGACTAAGGACTGTCCTTGAGAATCTCGAAAGTGGTCTTACTATTAAAGAGATGGTTAACATACAGCAAGGAGATGAAGAAATCAGGATTAAGTATTACAAGCTCAGGCAAGAGGAAAGAAAGCTCTTAATGAAAGCGGTTGATACACAGATGAAAGCCCTTGAAACCGATGCAATACTTACGGCGACTTATGAAGAGTTAGCTATTTATGATAAGTTACACAATACAAATTTTGCATTAAACTTCATGTTAAATGTAAGAGGTAAAGTCATTAAGAAACTCAGTTCTGACCGTCTTCTCGATACACGAGAACTTTATGCAAAAGAAGAAATAAGGGTAGCCAAAGTAAAGAAAGAAAAGAAAGCCAGAAAAATAAGAGGTGGTCTTTCCGCATTTGCTGATAACTGCAGAACAATCATGGAGGCTTATCAAATTAACTATAATGTAGCACAATCGGCTCTTGGATTATATAGACGGAGCAAAGATCCTGAAACAGGTAATGAAACGGCAACATTATCAGAATGTATAGATGTAGCGAAAAAGAAAGATGACGGTAGATTGGAAAAATTAAGAAACAGAAAGAAAAGAATTTCCTCTGAAATACCGACTTTAGAACAAATCAAAAACAATTTAATAGGCATTAATGGCAACAATTAAATATGGATTAACCGATAGAGATGTAAACGAACAAATAATCAACCGAAAGTTCGGTTATTGGCATTTTGGGGAGCCTCAAACATTTTATATCTTAAATACACTATTGAGCTATTTACCAAGGTTTATCGTACAAAACGAACTATGCGTTGCACTAATGACAGCGATTGCCATATCAACGGTAAAACTATCAAATGCCTTGAGTTCATTAATCGGATACAGAACAGCAGGGACAAAGGGTTCATATAAGTTTGCAAACGAAGATTTACAGCTATATGTTAATCCAAATCTCGAAAGAGATAAACTAATCACCGCTATAAGACAGGCATATTCAATACATGCGGCAAGGGGAACATACGCCGGTATAATAGCTGATTTAGAAAGACTGAGTGATAGTCTAATTAGCATACAATACTTTGATTTCGAAGAAAGCGGCTGGTATCTAGGTTCGACTTATCCAATGTATGCAGATGCACATAACATCTCGAAACTTTCTAATTGCATGATAGGTCTTGACAATATGCTTGAAATAGTCATTAGGAATAAATCAACATTAAAAGACAGCGAATTTATCAAAATAATCAGGGAAGAGTTAGTCCCTCTGCTTGTAAATATAAAAGTTAATATTATAATCCCTCATTGCATTAAATTCAGTGAGCCAAAAGACGGTTTTAAAATACAATTTGGAAACTTTAAATACGGAGAACTTATCTAAATGAATAAAGCAATAGCAAATTATTATCTAAGAGTGCATCCTACATATTTAACGCAAATGAATGCACTTATGATAAAAAACGTAGAAGATTACATAAAAGCAAAAGCTGTTACTTATGGAATATTATTAGAAATGCTTTCCGGTAATATTCCGTCTTCCGAGTTCAGCATAACGGAGTTAACAGAAAACTCGCTTTCATTAACCGGAGGATATTGTGTATATAATCTGGACGGAGAAGTCTTAATATTCCAAGTAAACACACAAAATATATCACTCTCTGCTTATAACCCGGGCGATAATCTTGGTATATACATTGTACCAAAGAAATCTGCTTATGAACAAGGACTTCTTAACTTCACTAATAATTCTAAGGTTGTTACATTCTCTGATGACTCTTATGCCACCTTTAATAACATGGAGGTTTATGACAGCATTTTAATAGAGACAAGCATAGAAGGTAATGACGGCATATACAGAGTTGAGACGGTTAATCCAACATCTGTTGTTTTAACCGAAACTTTTCTTGGTACTACAGAATCAGGACTAAAATGGAAGATTATTGGATATTACGGAAACTCAATAGTCCTCGATTCCAGTAAAACAATATATGAATACGATGCCTACGACTTAGTATTATCAACAACGCCTCTAACTGGAATCAAGCTGAACACTGTATTACTTGATGAATATGGTCATATAGAGCGATTAACTGATAACAGGCTCAATGTACGTTATAAAGAAAAAGGTATTTCTGATATAAACAGCGACTCAATAACACAAGGTTCTCTAACAAGAATTACAACACGAGACGAAAGAAGAAATGCAGCGGAACTTCCCTCGATGTTTCTTGACATATTATACCCGGGAAGCGTATATAGTGTAAACATATATTTAACTCCCGATAATCTATTCTTAGAAGTTGAATATATAAATGCTTACGACTATAATGGGAATAAAATCACAGGTGTTGCAACATTTGACCTTGTAGCTTTATTAGCGGCAAATACTATCAAGGAGGGCAATACATACTTAACGATATCACGCAGAGTCTCGCATGATGTATTCACAGCAGATTTTCAATGGAGAGCAGGGGCTGTTAATAATGACGAAGTATGTATTGGAATACTAAACTATGACCCAATAGAGGAACCTTCTTATACTTGGGAGTATCATTATGTAAGTACAAGATTTATTGGCAAATCATTTATCTCGAATGAAACATTAAGTCCTTCAGGCGCAATAGTACATGGTGAATTAGCCGCAAAGACAGGCACTGACAATTTACTTCATTGGTATTTTGGAAGAGACGGGAACAATGGTGTAGATACTATCCAGCTTATGGATTATCCGGGGTTTATAGCTGCAATGAACACCTATTTATCTTTAATCAGAAAAGAAGAGTTCTTGAGATTCAGTATAATGGCAAACTCAACAGAAAAAGCCGGATGGTTTATGAACAATGGTATTGCAGCACCTGCCTTTGTCGGATATGCTTATAAATTAGTAAGTGTAAAGTTATCTTCGATGGCGGTAGAAGCAATAAGCACAAATCCTATATTAGTTACAGACTATATTGGACTAGGCCATCCTTTCGTTAATGCAGCTACAGGATATTACGTTCCGGAAACTGTAACACCGGGTACAGTGGTTTCTCATGCAATAGATACGATATATCCAGCCGACCATTTAATCGGAATGTATTTTGACGGAGTAACACATAAAGCGAGACTTGTAGTCGGAGAGGTTACAGTACATGAATTTACAATAAATGAAGGATGTAACTCCAGAATCTACCATGCAGAAATTAACATACAGTCAACAGAGGAAGTACCATTAATCAATTCACAAACATAAAATAGAAAGGGAAAAAGAATGGATCAGATTTCATTATTACAACAATTAATAAACACAGTTTTCACATTTGATTTCTTTTGGATAGTTTTAGCAACTATCGTTTCAACAGAGGTTTTAAAGCGGAATATACTGCCCAGTGACCTCAATGCAAGGTGGTATCCAATTATAGCATTAGTTCTTGCAATGATGTTTGTTCTACTAAAAACCGCATTTACCGGTGACTGGAGAGAATGGATTGCAAACTTTATCTTCACGGTAATGTTAACAGACCTACTTTATACATATATCGGTCAATATATAATTAAGTCAATATTAGCCGCATTAAAGAAAACTATGGGATTAAAACAAGAGGTTACAGAAGAAATCAACAATAAAGACAATGGATAAAACAAAAGATTACATAATCATTGCGGTCTTAATTGCTGTACTTGGAATAGCGGCATATCTATTCTTAAAAAAAAATAAAGATACTATAACAAGAGAAGATTTCCAGAGATATATAGCAATTCAAGACTCTAACGTGTCTTTACGTGTAGAGCGTGGAATCTTACAACAGCAGATTAAAGATATAAGCCGGAATTTTGATTCAGTCATAGCGTCAATTCCACAAATTAAGAAAAATTTAATCTACTCAAAAGACGCATATAAAAAACTCTCTATTAACGAAAAAGACGAGTATTTCTTAAAACTCTATAACACCAAATAACATGAAAGCACTATTCACTGTTCTTTTCACCATATTGTTAACATCAACTATATGGTCACTAATAATTGTAAGAGAAGGCGGTCTTGTAAAAATACCTGAAATCTACTGGGATGCGTTCAGAGATTCGGCGGTTATTACAAAACTTGAAAGTAAATCAAAAGACACAATAATCATTTCATATGAAAGAGCCTTGAATCTAAAAGTAAAAGAAAGCACACTAAAGGATAGTGTAATTAAGAATCAAACATCAGAAATTGAAAACTGCAATAAACAGATTGACGTATTACTACCTTCAAACAAACCTGAACCTTTTATGAAATGGGACGGCTTCTACGCCGGATATATGGCGTCTTATAGATTTCAGGATTCAATTATCACTCAGGCTTCGTTTCTGCAAGGCATACAGAGCTCATTCTATGGAGAGGCGGTGCTTAGAATCAAAGATATAATGATAACACCCGGTATTCTGATACCACTTTCAAAAAATCCTGTAAGCATTTATGCGAAAATCGGATATAGACTGTTCTAATAGCTTACACAGGCGGGCTATTATATTAAACTTTCCGAAACTAAAACAATAATTATGGAAGAAAAAGCAATAAATGGAGTAACGATGTTACCTCCAAAAGAAGAAAGAGATGAGGGAAGTCATCTCTCGCCAACTAAAATGGCAATGCTTAAAAGATGCGAGGTACAGTTTGCGTATCGCTATCTACAGGGCTTGAAACTGCCGCCTTCGGTCGCATTAATAACAGGAAGTGCGTATGACGATTCTTTAACCACGAACTACAGGCAAAAGATAACATCAGAAGTTGATTTACCGGTTTCAGATGTAGTTGATGCCTTCTGTACTTCGTTTGATGTAAGAAAAGAAGAAGCCGAGGTTATGGAATGGGATGACATTGACGCAATAAGAGACATTGGCGTAGGTTTAGTCAGGCTCTACCAAAAGACTATTTCGCCTAATATACATCCTGCCGAGACACAAAAAGAATACGCCGTTCACTTTCCGGGTGTAGATTGGTACTTAAAAGGGTTTTCTGATGTCATAGAGAAAGACGGTACAATACGTGACAACAAAACTAAGGGCAAAACCCCAAGTAAAAGTATCGAACCAGATCATCATTTCCAAATGATGTGTTACTCGATAGCCGAAAAAATGGAGCACGGACCGGAAGCTGGTAATAAGTTATTTCTTGATTATGCAATAAAGACTAAAGTTCCAAAAATCATACAGGTTGAAGTTCCGGCTCCTACAGATAATGATATGAGGTATTTTCAGCATATAACGTCAACTGTACAACAGCGTATTGAGCAATTAAAAAGCGGAGAATTAGCTCCAATCACAGGTCGCAATCAGATCTTATGCAGCCGGAAGTTCTGCGGTTACTGGAGTCTTTGTGAACGAGATCACGGGGGGACGGTTAAGGAGTAGCATGAAAAAACAAAAAGAAATATCAGTCTTCCAGTGCTCTAATTGTGTATTGTGGCAAAAGCACATAGACGAGAGTGATTCGGGAATATGTAAGCTTTTAAGTGAGCCCCAGAACATCGATCACGAACACAAAGTATTCCGTATTACAACCGTTCCTTATTTTAAGCGGGAAGAGATTGAAACTTATTTAATACATACAGACTCGGATTTCGGTTGTATCAAGCATATGAGTGATTACTGTGAAACGAGAAAAGGACTGGAGTATATAAAATAATGGACATACTAATAATAAAATGCGGTGACTGCATACACTGGGTCAAACAAATTAAAGAATCAAAAGGGGAATGTAAATTCTTAACAACGAAAGTTGCAACTACACGTTCTGCGGATGGCTTTTTGGGAACTTTCGAGCACAAAGTCGTCGCATACGAAGATTTCGGCTGTGCAAGTTTTGAAAGAAAGGAATAATAAAATCAAGGGGGCTGAATAAGCCCCTTAGAATTAACGCCAGAGTTGCATTCCTGCATTATATCCTTTAATAAGTCCAGCCACGAATAATAAACCTGCTACTAAAATCAGTATTGCTCCGAACAGTCTAATCAGGCTCCTAATATATCTATCTTCAAACATTCCTGAAATTATCAAAATGAAAACTCCAATTACACCTAATATACAATCCATAATTTATTTAGATTTAATTAATATAACTTAAATAATATATTTCACTTTAACAAGATTTTAATTAAATTAATAAGTGATAAAAATAATGATTAACATACCACTAAGAATGATATTCCAAAAAGATAACACCAATAATGCAAACTTACATAGTCGGGTAATCACTCAGGTAATCATTTTACAGGGTATAGCAACTAAAGTATTGATAAAACAACATGCCGAAATGGCGGAATTGGCAGACGCACTGGACTCAAAATCTTCTTGAGCCGTTTTTTTGTATAAAAACCCCTCTTTTTAGTAAAAAATCAAATGAAATAAACCACTGTAAAATTAGGTATTACCGTTTGGTATTACCATTTTACGAATAAATGCTTATATTACAGAAAGTAATAAGTCGGGTAATCACTCGGGTAATCACTATTTTATAAATCAAGCACTGGAGTTATAGTCCATGGCGTACATATATAAGCGGAAAAA
>Ga0247841_10008446_pt1 | contig 14826 bp, 8 predicted proteins | sample LaCruzMarch2015__2_FD_192410 | JGI IMG/M metagenome (GOLD analysis project Ga0247841, IMG submission 192410) | Freshwater microbial communities from meromictic Lake La Cruz, Castile-La Mancha, Spain - LaCruzMarch2015_18m | ecosystem: Environmental > Aquatic > Freshwater > Lake | place: Spain...
GTTTGAAGTGCTAAGCAATTGAAACACCTGATAATTGTAATCCTTACCGTTCAGACTAATCAATAAATTATCCGCCGAAAAGTAAAAACATAGCCATACCAAGACCTGCGCCGGAAGCGACAAGATTCATTTCCCGGTGTTTCACGTTGAAAACACTTATCAGCAGAGTTGTAACAATACATACGATAAGAGCGACGATAAGACGTCCGCATTCAAATCCCAGGGTAAGAGCTGCATCTGCACCAATGTCTGTGTTTTTTATCCCTGTGATATTATGTTTCATCAATAATTGTGAACTGGTAAAGCAGAACAATATTATTGCGACATATCTGAAAACCTGCTGCCATCTTGCCGGTGATTCACTTTTCTGTGAAATATTTATAAGTGAAGCCAACATCATCACAACTGGTGGAGTATATAACAGGAACTTTGCCGGGTAGCTATGAAAAATAAAATTAATTATCAGGATATTTAAAACATCCCCGGTAATAAATGCCAGAAAAAGAAGCATAATCTTTTTCCAATCCTTAATTGAATAAACTACAAACACAAGCGTTATAAATAGGATATTAAAATTTCCGGCAACTGATGAGATTAGCTTAAATCCATCATGAAAATTTTCGTTGAACATTGATTTTATTTTAATTTAAACAAAGATAATATTTTGTAAGTTAGGGAAAAAACAAAAATGATCATATAAAATGCATATCAACCTGATTTATATACTTATGTTTAAAGCTCTTTTCACCTTAAATGCATCGCATCCGCTGCATTTATCAGTTTTGAACGTAGAGTACAATTCCGAACCGGCCTCTTTTACTGCTGCCCTGAAAGTATTTACCAGCGACCTGGAAAATGCTGTTCTAAAACTCAGAAATGTCAGGCTGAATTCCGGGATGCCTGATGAATCCTCTGAATATGGGGCACTTGTCAGTTGGTATATTTCGCAAAAACTGACAATTAAATTCGACCAGACAACTGATAAACCGGTTACTCTTCGTTATCTTGAAAAGAAATTGACCGATGATTTTACCTGGTTATATTTCACCTTTGAAAAACCTGACAGTGCAAAAAGTATAACGTTGACAAATTCCGTATTTTCCGAATTGTTTCCTGACCAGATAAACCTTGTTATTTTCAAATACAATGAAAAAAACGACGGGGCAGAACTAAATAATAATAAAACTTCTGTTACTTTTGACTTTGAATAATTACCTGATGAGAAAAATTATTTTTCTGATGTACTTAATGCTGATCTGTTTTGCAGGTTATGCCACACATAACCGGGCAGGCGAGATCACTTTCGAGCATATCGGGGAATCGGGTAATACATACAAAATAACAATTATAACCTACACTTATACACTTAGTCCTGCTGACAGGCGGGAACTGGAAGTCGACTGGGGTGACGGAACCACTTCTATTGCTCCAAGGGTTGATTCATTAAACCTGCCCGATTTTTACCGTTGGAATAAATATGAGAAGATACATGATTTTCCAGGCCCGGGATCTTATGATATCCTGGTACAGGATCCAAACCGTAATTTCGGAATAGGGAATATCCCCAATTCTGTAAATATTGTTTTTGCAATAAAAACAAGATTGATAATCAATCCTTTGGAAGGTTATAACAACTCACCAAATTTACTTTATCCTCCCATTGACAAAGCAGCACTGCACCAGAAATTCATACATAATCCACAAGCTGTCGATCCGGATGGCGACAAACTTACATATGAGCTGACTACCTGCCTGGGAATGGATGGTGTTCCGATAGCCGATTATTCAATCCCTCCTCATGATGTGGCATTTTATGTGGATGCAATTACCGGCGACCTGGTATGGGATTCACCTACACAATTAGGAAAGTACAATGTTGCAATGAAAATTAAAGAATGGAGAAATGGAGTATTAATTGGAACAATTATCAGGGATATGCAAATTGAAGTGTATGATTCTGATAATAATGCACCAATTATTATGCCACTGAAGGATACATGTGTTGAAGCCGGCACTTTATTACAGTTTCCAGTATCAGCATATGATCCGGATGGTAATATTATTAATTTAACAGCACTGGGTGCCCCTTTCCTGGTCGACGACAGTCCTGCCCAGTTTTTTGTTTTACCATTTCAGACTTCGGGGTCAGATACTGTTACTGCAATATTCACATGGCAAACTAATTGTTCACATGTGCGAAAGCAACCTTACCAGGTGGGATTTATTGCAAAGGATTCTTTATCAGGATTATCGCTTGTAGACATCAAAAATGTAGATATTACTGTTGTTTCACCATCACCGAAAAATCTCGCACCACAACCTGCCAACAAATCAATACTTCTGACATGGGATCCATGCATATGCCCACAGGCAGATGGTTACAGGCTCTACAGACGTGAAGGTCCTTCGGATTTTGTTCCTGATAATTGTGAGACGGGTGTTCCATTATCAACAGGTTATCACAAAATTGCCGATATCAACGGCTATGGCAGCACCTCTTTCAATGATAACAACAACGGAACAGGTCTCACCCAGGGTATTGAATATTGTTACATGGTAATCGCATGGTTTGACGACGGTGCAGAAAGTTATGCATCAGAAGATACCTGCACAAGCCTTAAACGTGGAATCCCCGTAATAACCAATGTAAGTGTCAAAACCACCAGCCCGGAAGATGGTTCAATGTATATTGCATGGGCAAAACCCAAAGAACTTGATACTATTGCCATTCCCGGACCATACAAATACCTGATCTACCGCTCCGATGATTACTGGGGTAATAATCTTTTACTGATTGATTCATTATACGGCAACGGATTAAGTGATACTATTTATAACGACACGTTGCTTAATACTTTAGAATTCCCGTATAGCTATAAAATCGAGCTTTATAGTGATCAACCCGGAAACCGTTTTCTCGTCGGGGCACCGCAGATTGCGTCATCGGTTCATATTTCAATTGCAGCAGGTGACAACCAGTTATTATTGCATTTTAATAAAAATGTACCCTGGTTAGATTCGCTTTTTGTTGTGTATAAAAGGAACAATCTTACAGGGATTTATGACTCAATTGGTGTATCAGACAGCCTTGGGTACATTGATACAAATCTGAAAAATGGCGAAACCTACTGGTATTATGTAAAGAGCATAGGTCATTATACAGTTGGGGAAATAATTAATCCAATAGTTAACTTTTCGCAGGAAGCTTTCAATGAACCGACTGATACTGTCCCTGCCTGTCCTGTAACCTTTACAATTGCAGAACAATGTGATATTTTTGCCAATATTCTCAACTGGGTAAATCCCAACACTACATGTGCCGACGATGTAATTGGTTATTATATTTATTATTCCCCCGAAATGAATGGTCAACTTAATGTTATCGACACAATTTTTTCCCCGGAAATTACAAATTATATACATACTTTTTCCGAAAATATTTCGACTATTGCCGGTTGTTATGCTATAGCAGCAATTGATTCCTTCTCTAACTTAAGTCCGTTAAACAGGCTTTGCATCGATTCATGTCAACCGGATTACCGCCTTCCGAATTTCTTTACACCAAATAATGATGAGTTTAACCAGTTATACCGGCCTGTTATTCCATACCATTTTATCGAAAAGATTGATATGAAAATATTTAATCGCTGGGGAGTGCTGGTATTCAAGACCGAAGATCCCGACATTAACTGGAATGGAACATACATGGAAAATGGCAGTCCTGTTACCGAAGGTGTATATTATTATGTTTGTGATGTTTACACCAAAAGATTGATCGGTATGTGGCATTCCACACTGGTCGGGTTTATTCATATTTTTACCGGCACTGACAATAAAAATCAGAGTAAATGACTTTGCATCCTTAAGAAAATTGAACGATACATATTATAAAAAGCACATTATATGAGGCAGTTTACTGCAATCTTACTTTTATTATGTTTTGCACGGGTTTCTTTCCCCCAGGATATCGATAAATACGACGATTATTTTAAAGGCATTGCAGATATTGAATACAAGGATTATAATGCTTCTGCCGGATATTTTACAAAAGCTCTGGAAACAAATAAAAACAACTGTCACATACTTCTTATGCGGGGTGAAGCATATTATCTACTTCAAAATTACCAGGCAGCCATTTCCGACCTTATCAAAGCTGAAGAAACAATATCCGGTCTGGCAAGTTACCGTCTCGCTACATGTTACGCACGCCTTAATAAACCTGAAGAAGCAGTAAAATGGCTGGAAGTATTCCTTAAATCTGAGTATAAATGTCCTGAAAGTAAAATAAAACTTGACAAAACATTTTCCTGTATAGAAAATACCACAGAATGGAAAAAACTCTGGTCAAATGAATGGTATAACAAACAGGAGCAAACATTAGCCGAAGCGGAGTACCTTATGAACAGCAGGAAATACACTGAGGCTATGGATGTCCTGGATAACCTTCTTGATCAACGAAAACGTTTCCACCAGGGATTTTATCTCAGAGCTAAGATATTTATACTTATGAATGATGATAAAAATGCATTGGAAGATTTAAATGAGGCAATTGATATTTATAAAAAAAACCTGCTGTACTATTCTGAAAGGGCAGATGTAAATTACCGCCTTGGTAAATTCAGGCAATCATTGTCTGATATTAATTCAGCCCTGGAATTAGATCCATTAAATATAAAACTGTACTTTGAAAAAAGCCTTACAGAAAGTAAACTGAAAGAATATAAAAAAGCTGTTTCCGGCTTTGAGTTATATCTCCGTTATTTTGATAAAGACCATGAAGCGTTGTATCAGACAGGCATATGTTACTTTGATATGAAAAACTACGATAAAGCTATGGAGTATTTTAACACTGCTATTCAATACAACCGGAGTATCGCCAAATATTACACGGGCAGAGCTTATACAAATGCGATGAAATCGGAATTTATAAACGCGGAAGATGACTTTTCTATGGCTCTTGACCTGACACCAAAAGATGCCTCCATATATTATGGCCGTGGAATGGTAAGATTGTACCTGAATAAAAATAAAGATGCATGCCGGGATTTCGAAAAAGCTGCCAATCTAGGTAATAATGAAGCCATTAATCAGTTAGAGCAAAACTGCAAGTAGGCCCCGGCTTCATATGATTATTTTCCATTCATTTATCCTGAACCCTTTCAGGAATTCTTCAGCTTCCATACGCTTTTTGCCCGCTGCCTGAAGACTACATATTAATATATATCCGTCAGAAACAGCTATTTTTAGAAAGGTTTTTGAATCAGAATAAATTATCCCGGGTTCTGAGGTGTGTTCCTCGTACAATTTGTCAGTCTCAAAAACCTTTAGTAAAACTGTTTTTCCGTTATTGTCCATCAGTTCCGTAAATGCTCCCGGGTAAGGGCTTAATCCTCTTATAAAATCATAAACAGCCGATACATTTTCACTCCAGTTAATCCTGCAAAAGTCCTTATGAATTTTCGGAGCAGTTTTCAGGGACAAATCACCCTTAATTAATTCAGACTGACTGATTACAGGAAAATCATTGTTCATTATAGCGTTAATTGTTTTTACAAGGAGATATGCCCCTGTAACCATCAATTTATCATGTAGAGTTCCTGCATTATCCTGGTCAGATATATCGACACTTTCCTGATATATTATTTTACCGGTATCGATTTGTTTTTCAATGAAAAATGTGGTCAACCCGGTAATGTTTTCACCATTAATTATCGCGTGATTGATCGGTGCTGCCCCGCGATATTGTGGAAGTAATGAAGCATGAAGATTTATTGTACCTTTTTTTGGAATGGTAAATACTACTTCAGGCAGCATTCTGAAGGCGACTACCACTATAAGGTCAGGGCAAATATTTATTAACATTTCGATAAACTCCGGGGATTTAAGCTTGTCAGGTTGTAAAACAGGAACATCGTTTGCCAGCGCCAGTTTCTTCACAGCCGTTTGCTGCAGGGCCATTCCTCTGCCGGCAGGTTTATCAGGGGCGGTCACTGCAGCAGATATATTATAACCATGTTCGACGAGAGTTTGCAAACTGAAAGCAGCAAAATCAGGCGATCCCATGAACACTATTTTAAATCCGCTTTTTGGATACATAATATTGTCATTCTGATTTCGGAAGGATTAGAAATTATCGTACCAGCTTTTCTGCTTTTTCCATTTCAGATCTTGTAATACGGTAGCTTTAACATTTATTGAAAAGCCGTACATCTGGTGCAATCCAAAAGGTACCCAGTTGAAACGCATTTCCCAGCAGTGCAGATCACGATAAATATTCACATTTGTATAAGTAAGTTTTTTTGTATCAAAATCGTAACCTGAACTGAAACCAATTTTCCATTTCGGTGTAATATTCACATCACCTGAAAACCTGAGAGTTTGCGTTACTGTTGATTCATATACGGGTTTTGCATAATTCCAGCCATAATCAAATTGCAATGACCATGGAATATTAACATCAAAATTATCGGGGTTATATTCAGTTGAGGTATTTTTATCTGTATGTTCTGTTGTTTCAGACTGATTGGGGGTTTCGTTTTCCTTTTGTTTCTCAGGAGCCCGCAGTGTAAATCCCAGGGTAACATTGGCGTTTGTAAATCTGCCTAAATTGCCTGATTTATTGTATTCTAACCGATTAATAACCTTGCCTTCAGAATTAAGTGAATAAGGATCGAGAGTGCCTCCAAAAGTAATATTAAGGTTTTTAAAAAGTGTTGTCCTTCCGCGAATTGATACAGGAGACCAATTTAAAGAATCTTTATAAATATCGTAACTTGCAGAAAATAATAAGCTTTCAAGAATTTTTATCTTTTTCTCATCATTGACTGTATCCTGAGGCGTTTTTACCTTCATTTCCAGATTATTACCTAGACTAAAGGATAATGAACCAGTCCTCTTATTGGATGCCGGTCCGCCATAAATACCATTCTGAAAAATAGAATATCCCGATGTCCTGCCTGTTGTGTCTACCTGCACAGTCTTATAATATGCCTCGTTATCTTTACCCATTCCCGGTTTAAAATTAAAACTTACAGAAGGTGTAAGAATATGCCTGATTGCATTAATCTTAGTTTTTCTAAACATAAACATCCCATAAAATGTAGGATTAAAACTCAGCATTAATGAGGGGGAAATCTGCTGGCCGTATTTCATTGTATTGACCGTATCAGTAATAAGCCTGCCATTAACAGTATCGCTTCCATTAACATAAGGGCTGTCATCCCAACTCTTGCTGATGTAGTTGGAGTACAACCAACCTGAATAATTCACCTTGGGAGTAACTGTAAAATATTTTAAAATTTTAAAGTTCGCACTTACAGGTATGTCATGTTCAAATCCGTTTTTGAAATTTTTCAGAACAGAACTGGTAAAAAGCAAGGAATCATAAGTATTAATTCGGTTTTCAAGTTTTGAGCTATAACTAATCTCAATATTTTCGTACCATTTAAGGTCGGAAGTTTTGTTCCTTGCCCTGAACGGATATTGCCGGTTCATATTAAAAGTCATTGAAGGGATTGTAAAATCAATAGTCTTATTCAAACTATTTTGTGTATGCCTCATATTTGCAGAAAAGTTCAGTATATCGCCCCAGCGTTTACCGAAAGAAATGCTTGATGATTTTGTATTGCTAAGGTAAGTCCCTGAATTATATGTATTATTTTTATCATATGCACTTGAGCTGATATCAACATTTGCTGAAAATGTTCTTGATGGATTGGCTTTTTGATCCTGTGAATGTTTCCATATGACCGAAAAATCCTTTTTCTTGGAATAACCAGGCATTCCCTTATCTCCAATTACATTATCATAGTACCTGACATCAAAATTGCCAGTGAATTTATACCTTTTTTTATAATCCGACCGCAGATTAATGCCCCATGTACCTTTTGAGTAAATATCTCCACGCAGAAACAAATTGAAATAGTCACTTAAAACCAAATAGTATCCGCCATTCCTCAGGTAGAAGCCACGGTTTTTTTCTTCACCGTATTCAGGAATTAATATTCCCGATGTATTTTCTCTTTTATTGGGGAAAAAACCAAAAGGAATACCTATCGGAGTAGGAATATCTGCTATCACAAGGTAAGCAGGCCCCGATACGATCTTATCCTTCGGGATGACTTTTGCTTTAGTGAGCGAGATATAAAAATGCGGACTATCGAGATTGCAGGTCGTATATTTTCCATTCTTCAAATTCACAGTATTATCAGCTTCTTTTTTTGTGACCTCACTATGTAAATAACCTTGCTCCTGCTGGGTAAGAGCTTTGACAATATACGCCCTTTTCGTTTTAAAATTATAATTCATTTCTTTTGCATCAACAACATTATCACCGTCTTTATAATGAGGCTTACCCCTAATAATCCCAGCGGAATCAGGGATGCCTTTTGCATATAATGAATTATTCCCAAGGTCAATTTCAATGTAATCTGCTTTCAATTCAATTTCCTTATAATTTATTTGTCCTTCACCATAAATAAAAACCTTTTTATCTTTTACAAAAAACACGATAGAGTCTTTTGCTTTGTAATTTATTGGTGAATCAACAGTATCGGGAACAACATTATTACCGGATTTTGCCGGAATTGTATCGCCAATGGTTTTGTCTAAACTGATTTGCCCGTTAATACTGTCTTTCCTGCGCATAATATCTTCAGGATGAGTTAAATTCTGGGCAAACCCGTAGAAAGGAATGAACATAAGCCAAAATACCGGCACAACTATTTGAATCAATTTTAAGTACAAAATATAAATACTATTTTTGTCATGTTTTAGTTATAAACCAAGGCAGATCATGCAAATTTGAGCAATAATTAACTTGAATACCAATAATATCAATAAATAATTTCTAAAACAATATATTTCCCGGGAATGCTGAAACAGACCGTAATACTAATGAAAATTTTTTCATCTTATCCTGACATTATTTTCAGACTTACAAAAAAACGAATGTATTCTGCATTTCTTATCATTATTTCATTACTATTATCATATTCTTCAATTTGTTATTCACAGAACAACAAATTCACTGTTATGATTGATGCCGGGCATGGGGGTTATGATCCGGGAACCAGGGGGAAAATTTCACAGGAAAAAAATATTACTTTGGCAATAGCACTTAAAGTCAGGAACCTGATCCGCGATAATCTTCAAGATACAAAGGTAATACTTACCAGGAGTACTGATGTATTTGTGCCTTTGCATGAAAGGGCTGCTATTGCAAATAAAAATGATGCAAACCTGTTCATTTCCGTTCATGTTGATGGTGTAAAAAATCATATGATCACCGGTACATCAACTTTTGTAATGGGTTTACATAAAACTGATGAAAATTTTGAGGTAGCAAAACGTGAGAATTCTGTCATTTCTATTGAAGAAGATTATACGACCGAGTATGAGAATTTCGATCCAAATTCTGCTGAATCATACATTATTTTCAATCTTATGCAGAATAAATACCTGGAGCAAAGCCTTTCACTTGCATCAAAAATTCAAAACCAATTCAGGGATAAAATAAAAAATATCGACAGGGGCGTAAAGCAAGCAGGCTTTCTGGTACTTTGGAAAACAACCATGCCAAGTGTCCTGGTCGAAACAGGATTTCTTACAAATCCTGATGAAGAGAATTACCTGATATCTGAATCAGGGCAGCAGACTGTTGCGGGGTCAATATTTCAGGCTTTTATTGAATATAAAAATGAAATCCAAAGCAGGACAATAACCAATAACAGCAACTGTAACGAAAAGCTGCACGTCAGTAAAGACACATCGGGTGAAAAAAAACAATCGGCAACACAGGAAATTAAACCTGACCGGGATAGTGTCGGATATAATTCAAATGTGAACTATACTGTTAAAAATTCTATTCCGGAAAATAAAAACACAGACCATCCTGATATATTTTTTAAAATACAGGTGGGTTCATTTCCAAAGAAGGTGGGAACAGATCCGAAGAAATTCAGGAATCTGAAGGGTGTAGAAGAAAACTGCTATAATGGTGTTTACAAGTACACCATAGGAAACGAAAGAAACTATGATTCAGCGATTGACCTTCTTAAGAAGATAAAAAAGTCAGTTCCTGATGCATTCATTATTGCTGAAAAAAACGGTAATATTATAACTTTGAAAGCTGCATTGAAAATAATCAACCCAGCAGCAAATTAATCGTGTTAAGAGTGCAAATTTTGAACTGACAAACAAATAGATTAATTTTACCAAATAAAATAAAGCGGGAATTGAAATTAAGAAAAGAAGCCATAATAGGGATAATCGTATTTGTTACTTTAACAATACTTATCTGGGGATTTAATTTTCTTAAAGGAAGGGACATTTTTCGCAAGGAGATGAACTATTTTGTTATTTACAACAAAATCGGAGGATTAATTACTTCCAGCCCTGTTTTAGTTAATGGATATAAAGTCGGGCAGGTACGTGATATTAATTTGCATCCTGACAATTCCGGAAGATTAATTGTAAATTTTATTCTTGATAAGAATATTAAGATACCAAAAAAATCAATTGCACGGATTTTCAGTTCTGATTTAATGGGTACTAAAGCCATAGAAATTATTTTATCTGATTCGCGTGACTATTGTAAAGTTGGGGATACACTTGTGCCTCAATTTGAGCGTGATCTGAAAGATGAAGTTAATGCGCAGGTATTACCGTTAAAAACCAAAGCTGAAGATCTGATGAGTACCTTTGATTCTTTACTTACTGCTTTTCAGAGTGTTTTTACCGACAGTGTAAGGGAAAATCTGCGAAAATCCTTTTCAAGTATCCGTTATTCACTTCAGAATATCAATACCACATCTAAAACTTTAGACGACCTGGTCACTGCGCAGAGCGGCCGTATTGCGGAAATAATTACCCATATTAATAATATTTCAGGTTCTATTGATGCCCACAGTACCCAACTGACAAACATAATCAACAACTTATCACAACTAAGCGATTCACTGGCAAAAGCAAATATTGTTGCTGTTTTTCAAAAAGTTGATAAATCCCTTGGTGCTGTTAACGAAATAATAAATAAAATAAACCGTGGAGAAGGTTCAGCCGGGTTATTGATTAATGATGACAATCTTTACAGGAATCTGCAGAATTCAACATCAGAACTTAACAAATTACTTAAAGATATCCGTGAAAACCCACGGCGATATTTAAACTTCTCTTTTATAAGCTTTGGAAGGGAAAAGAAAAAGAAGGACATGAACAATGGCCAGTCTCTCAACTTCCTGGAGAAAGATTCATTTTACAGTATTCAATTTTTATCAGGCCGTAACCTTGTACATAATAACTCAATTTTTTCCGGATTAGACAGTGTTTTTGTTTATCATCATAATGGATATTATAAATACCTCACAGGGAATACTGATAACTTCGATAGTATTACTATTATAAGAAATAATGTAAGAAAACTATATCCTGACGCTTTTATCGTTGCATTCAGGAATGGAGAACAGATTTCTGTTTACTGATTTCTGAACAGGTCTAAATCAGGCAAATCAATTAATAGACAACAAGCCTGTAAAGCTTTTTAAATGCATTTACAGGATGCTTTATTGCCTGTGCAGTTTTCTCTTAATGTAGAAGCGCTCAATTACTATTGATAGAATTAATGCAGGTACTCCTATTGCTATCGCAAGAATGCCATTATCAAGATACCATCTGTATTGAATTCCTATACCCTTGCCTAAGATTATATGTGCAATTAATATTTTGTATCCAAGAAAATAGATTGCTGCGCCAATGCAGATTATATAAACAATTCTGAGCAGGTATCGAAAGAACCTTATTATGTCAAGTAAAAGTACGAATATTCCAGATTCATTTTCCATTCAAATATTTCGCATTATTTAATAATTATCCTTAACTATCTGCAAATAATTGCAGGAAATTTATTTACAGTTGCAATAACAGACACGAATAATAAAGCATTTATACAGAAATTACATTGCTATACAAAAAAAAGTCCGTACTCTCCGGAGTACGGACTTTTTCACCAAATATTTAGAAATTACCTGGTCACAGTCATACTCTTGATCCCAACATAATCATTGGTAATCATCTTATAGTAATAATTACCTGATGCCAGATCATCGGTCAAAATAAATTTGTGAAGACCAGATTTCATATCATCGGAAACAACGGTTGATACGATTTCTCCATAAATATTATAAATACATAGTTCAACATGAGTATCAGCCGGGAGGAAGAAACTAATCTCAGTTTTTTCACTGAATGGATTCGGCATATTCTGGAATAAAACACATTTATTGCTTTCGAACCCTGAAGTTTCTAATTTTCCTACAACACTAACAGTATTGTTATTGAAGTATTCATTACCTGCAGCCCAACTTACAACATTTAAAATTTCTTCGGTATTTGTTGCCTGGTGCCAGAGATTAAGAGTGTATGTTTCGTTTGGTCTCATTCCCTCTGTTTCAGTTGTTAATGCATCGTCGCCCCAAATGGTAACAGCAACATTATCACCGTTGTATATGCAACTTCCAACAAGCAGATCGCCTTTAAATACTCCAATCTCATCTCCGTTTTCAGGATATAAACTCCATGCTTCCTGAGGAATACCAAGAACCATATTGTTTTCTGTCTTGTTAAGGTTGGTGTAGTGCTGTGCATTGTTGATAATTTCATATTTATCAATAGGACAAGGATTAGTATAAGCATGATATATTAAAGTAGTTGCTGCGGTTATAAAAAGCTTATATCCTTTTCCTGGTTGCAATATGTTAATATAATCTATATCATAATCAGGCCACCATACCAAACCTTCCTCATCAACTGCAAGTAATACACTTGGTTCAATTCCTGAAAGCTCACACTCAATATCAGATGCAATTCTTTTCAGGTAGCCGATAATATGGTGTCCTGCATCAAGGGTTAGTGGTGTCAGTTGTGGTTTAACTGCACTTCCTGTAAGATTTAACACAGCAGGGGCATGCATTTTATACTGGTACCCATTACCAACAACCAAATTATGAATATTGTTAACAGGAGTCAATGGAGCAGGGACATCCCACCAGAATACCTGTCCCATGTCGTCTTTAACAATAATTAAATTTTTTGCCGGAGGATTAAGATATGCCACGTCCGGGTCATTAGTCATTATTGTTTCAATATCAGTCGTAATGTCCAGATAAGTTGAGAAAATACCCCAACCTGCCTTGAGAGGAATATCATGGTTTTCGGTATTTGTAATCAGTATCTCATCTGTAGCTGAGCAATTATTAAGAGTAACAGTTACAGCATATAAACCAATATCATTAATAGTGATGGACTGGGTTGCTGCAGTTGTTGACCACAGATACTCCTGAAAATCCGGGCCTGCATCAAGCTCAATTTCAGCAGGGTATAATAAATTATATGTCGGAACGTCGGGTGTCATTGAAAATGCTGACAGGTCTGTTACATAAGTAGTTTCTGAATATGTATTATAACAGAAGTTGTTATCGGTATAATGGTAAGTGACATAATAAGGGTTTAAACTTGCCACAAGTGGAGCGAAATTGGCGGTTCCGTCATAATTATCAACAAGCATACCAGCAGTGGCCGGTGATAAAGTATAATAACCTGTAGAATAAGTAGAAGGGTTAACGCTTAAGAGATCTGATATTGTTCCAATACAATAACCAGAAGCAAGACCATCAATTGTAAACTCAGGTAATGCCCATGTATTAATTACAATATTATGAAGATCGTTGCCTGTATTTAATTCATATGGATAAGAAACCCAAACATTAAAGCTATATGCATCTGCAGCAATCATATCGACTGTTGAAGTTGTAAAAATATGGTCAATAGTATTACCAGGGTAGAAATCAGATGTAAGAATAATGGTTTCCGTAAATGCAGGGCCGCCGTCAACTGAATAAGAAACATTAACCGGTGTTCCCATAGATATCATATCTCCGGAATTATTTTTCAAAGTAATTTTCACTTGTTCGTTACCCGAGTGATAGCCATCGCATGCATCAACAGGTGAAAGAAGCGCGGTTATTTCCAGGTCGCTTGGAAGCACTTTTCTTATTGTAATATCATCAATCAGTACATATTGTGCGTCAATTGTCTGGTTTCCTGTGGCTTTAAATCCAAAATAATAGGTGCCTGTAACCAATGGTGCAAATTTATCCATTGCATATGTATAAGTATCTAAGGTAACAATATCTGTCAAATTTAAACCACTCAGAGAGCTGGTCATAGATGCAATGCTTTGTCCCATGCCGTAATATACTTTCAGAGTTTTTGAGGTAGCCCATTCCGGAGAGGTTGAATACCAGAAGTTAATTTCATAGGTCTGTCCTGCATCAAGGTTAAAACATTTTGTAAATAACCAGTCGTTTCCAGTAGCAAAATGGAAAGGAAATCCGTATGCAGAGAGTCCGGTTTTCGGGGAACCTGAATCCCATATCCATGATGTGCCGTCAAGATTGCCATCCTGAACTGCCCATCCGCCTGTTGAAGTAACTTCGGTTTCAAGACTTGTAAAGTAAGTAGTGGAAAGATTGTCGTACAAACTTGTAACTATACCACTGGTGTATGTATCATTACCTGTATCGCTGTCTAATGGTAAAGCAACCCAGGCAGTTATTGTACTCCCTATAAAATTTTCGGTATTGGCAAACTGGATGTTTGCAGTTGCACCCGGGTTAATTGCCGGTGATCCATAAAATTTTGAATATGTTGTTCCGGCAGGGTAATTTTTCTGATAATAGACATAGAAATTCGAAATCGGGGTTATACCCCAGTTCTTAACCTGAACGGTTACTTTATCAGTAGCAGTAAGGTCACAACCTGAAACAGGTG
>Ga0247841_10008447_pt1 | contig 14825 bp, 9 predicted proteins | sample LaCruzMarch2015__2_FD_192410 | JGI IMG/M metagenome (GOLD analysis project Ga0247841, IMG submission 192410) | Freshwater microbial communities from meromictic Lake La Cruz, Castile-La Mancha, Spain - LaCruzMarch2015_18m | ecosystem: Environmental > Aquatic > Freshwater > Lake | place: Spain...
TCTGGGTCTTTAACGAGTACGAAAAGAACGGGACTTCAAACAGTATTCCCGCCGCGCCTGCATACCCGATATATTCCTTAAGGGTAGCAAAATCGAGCCCTGACTGCTGTTGCAGCTGCTGGTAAGAATACGGGCGGGTGACATTCGAGAACAGGTATACCAGGAGATCTTTTAACGCCCTGACATGCCGTACGCGGTTCGTGAGGATGATGTCACGGTACACAATGCTGTCATAGTACGAGCGGAGGTACTCGGTCTTAAGTTTCTGGTCCTTTTGGAGCACGACGCGAGGAAAACCGCCGGTCCGGAGGTATTCTGCCAGATGGTTCATGACTTTGAATTTCTGTGCAGCGAGTGCGAGATGATCAGCCGGGACATTGAACCGGCTGAAGAGAAGGTACTCGGCAAAGTCCAGTGGGTATACCGTGATGGCGAAGTACCGACCGGAAAGCAGCGTCGCGAGGTTTCCTTCAATAAGCGATGATGATGAGCCGGATATTATAATCTTCATCCCCCCGCGATCGTACAGTGCCTTGATATGCCGCTCCCATCCCGGGATGCCTTGGATCTCGTCAAAGATCAGGTAAACCTCATCGTCTCCGCAGATATCGGCACGGTATGCCGAAAGAATTTCTGCAAAGGGAGCGTCAAGCGCGGAAAAGTCAGGCTCATCAAAATTAACGAAAAGAATTTTTTTTGGAGAAATCCGTTCACGCTTAAGGAGGTAATCAATAGTCTGGTAGAGCAGCGTGGTCTTTCCGGAGCGCCGTACTCCGGCGAGGACGATTATTTCTCCGGTAGTTGCGTATCGTTGTATCGGTACAATATATTCATCGCGGGGTATCCCTGATGGAACAGATTCGCCATACCACCAGGGATTCAGCCGGAGGAGGGCTTCATGGATACCGGGCATATTTTTTTAATTGAACGTAATCAAACAAAAATCTTTTGTTAGCACGATTATAATCAAATTAAATTTCCGGAAACTATGCAGGTTTTCTGATTTGTACGATAAAAATTCCTTGGAATCCACCCTCTTCACAAAAATTAACCGGTCCAGATCTTTGAGATCAAAGAACGGACTCGTGAGTTCGGTGTGTTTACGTCAACCATTGAACGGGACTATTCGCAGAACTGGGTCCGGTCTGATTGTTGCTGGTTACTCTATCGTAAATGCGGAAGCCTGAACGAGGATACTACCCTTTTTATGCGGAGGAATCTAACAACCGAATGAGAAATCCCTATCTAATGATGTGAAATGAATCCCAGTAAAAATCCCAAATATTTGAGATTTTGTATCCACTTCAAATAGAATGGAAACCCCCCTTCCAGTATCAACATGTTAGCCATGCTTGAGAAAAAATAATATTAAACGATTATGATCTCAAGTAGGGAGACCCACTTTCTTCAAAAGAGTAACCGCTAATGATTCCAACTCATTTTTAGTCAGACGATCATGGATAAACTCGATAGCATTGACACCCAGTTTTTTTGCAGTCTGAAAGATTGTCATTGACGTGTCAACAGCTGTTGTACCTTCAGCGGTCATGGTGTGTAAACTGACATCTCGTTTTCGAACCTGAACCCATGCACTCAGTTCAGCTGGATTGTTGTTGAGAGGTGCTTCCGGAAAGTGAAGAACAACCAAAAAAAACGGGTTGATGCAAAGTTAATGAGCCGACTTGAGAAGCAGATGAAGAAAGATTAAACTGCTTTGAAAAAACTATGCTCGAAAGGATTTGCCTGTGAACCGGATGCACGCGCCGTTGTTGAACGTTGGAATGCCAAGAATCCCCGGTACCGTATCGTAGATGTGGGAATAACTTCAGGACAACGGCGTAAATCCGGTAAACGCGGTCGCCCTCTGAAAGATGAAACGTGTGAAGTTGTCTACAAAGTTTCATGCAAGGTCGCTCTCGATGAGAATTGGGTACTCAAGACGCGGGAACATGCCGGGCGGTTCATCCTCCAGTAATGATATCAGTATCGATCCGGAAACTATGCTCGAATACTATAAGGAACAGAATTCGGTTGAACGTGGATTCCGATTTCTCAAAGATAAGCGATTCCATGTTTCAGAAGTCTATCTCAAAAATGAGAACCGTATTGCTGCGCTGTCTATGCTCATGGTGCTCTGTCTCCTGCTATACTCGGTGGCAGAATGGCTGTTCAGGAAAATCCTCAAAGAGCGGAATGCCACTGTCATGAATCCGAGAAATAAACCTACTGCAAAACCTACGATGAAAAGGGTGTTCTTTTTGTTCAGGAGGGTTCGTCAAGTGTTGGAACGTGTTGATTCTACTGTCAACTGCCGTTTGTTGAATGTCAATGAGGAAATTATTCGTATCACCGGCATGTTTGGAGCGGGCTTTGAAAAATACTATTCCTCAAAAAAATAACTGCCGAATGTCGGTGTCACCCATTTAACTCGCATTGTATGCGAGCGGCAACACCATCATTGAAGGAATATTTGGAGCGCGAGTACCCATCAACGTCTTTGCCGGTAACTGGCGTTATCGATTTAACACGGCAAAAGATTTTAAAAAAAAATTCCAAAAAATTTTGAGCGAGTGGCGGTTCACAGAAAATCCGGAAAATATTTTTTGTGTGCGAGAAATTTCCGGAAAAAACTTTTTTGGGAAAATCCGTACACGCACTCACCCGCAAACCAGAATTATTCCCAACCACTCAAAAACCAGATTAAACCCCCCAAAATCCAAATTCTCCGACGTGATAGCGATAACGGGCAGCCAAGGGCATTTGCAGCCCGTTTCTCCCGAAAAACCTACTGTAATAAATGCTAAAAAACGATGCCGTCAAAAGCCCGCTAAATTGCACGGTTTTATTCGATTTAAAATGGATATTTTGGCAAAATAACAATTTTAACGAATAATCTTGTCGGGTGTTGGCACCATTTCCACTGGAAACCAACCGGTTTTTTTCCAGTTGGGAACTCTCCGAGGTGAAGAAAGGGTCTCTCACCGGGGGTGTGGGTGGGGATAGCTGTGGAGGTCCCCCGGTCTTCCTCAGGACCGACCAGTTTCCGGATTCTCCGACGTGATCGATGTGGAGGGCTTTATCGAGCGATTGGCGTTTTCACGATTAGTGGATCAAAAACGAATTGGCGATTTAGAGATGGCAAAGAGGATTTCAAACTCCTGCGACCCTGTTGTAAAAAGTTTTCAAAGCGTTTTTGTGAAAAAAATAATTCGCAAATATTTTCGCAACAAAAAAATTTCTACAGAAATTCCGGGATCAGAAAAAAATTTAAAAAAATCCGGGCTCCACCCATTTTTAAAAAATGCTACACAAAAACTTATACGATTATGACCGGTCGCCGGTTTTTTCCAGCAGATTCCAAAACCTCGCGGGTGAGCACGGGAAGATTGGTTTCAAGTACACTCCAGACGACTTCGTCTGCGATGGTTGAATACCCGTGCAGGGAAACTAAAAGGGTTATCGTCTTTGATAACGAGAGAACCATGTATCTGACTTAATTTCCTAAAATCAGTGTCAACGGCGGGATAAGAACCGTTATTTTTGATCAAGGGTGATGGTATACTTCGTATTTTCCGGGTATGAACCGCGCATCAACGATCCTTAGAATCGGATTGAAGGTTTGGACTCTTGAAATCTAAAAACGGATCATCAGAAATTTGATAATCTTCCGGGACAATGATAGAGTATGCCTGAATTACTAAAGCGGAAATGTCACAATCCTGATGCCATTCTCGATGAACAGGATTTAAAAGACATCGCAGAAGCCGAGGAGGATATCCGCCAAGGGAGGGTCTATACTACCAAGGAAGCAAAGGTCATACTTGGGATTCAATGAAATACTCCCTCTTTTTGACAGCCAGGGCAATTAAAGATTTAGGTAAACTGCCAAAATCAACGGCTCTGAGGATTATTAACAAAATTGAATCCATAACGGATGAACCGTACCGTACAGTTGAACGATGTGAGGGTTACCCTTACTATCATCAGCGAATAGGGGTATACCGTGCTATCCTAGAAATTGATGACTCTGGTTTGTTAATCTCTATAGTTAAGATTGGTCCGAGAAAAAAGGTTTACCATCGGTAATAAAGAGGGTTTATCTGTTATTCTACGGGTGGGCAGACATTTGAGTCAAAAGGGTTATGAACCGACGATGTATGGCAATTCTCAAAGGATTAAACAAGACCTGATGACAGCCCTTTCTGATATTCAGTACATTAAAAATACGGGCATGATTCAGCCATCTGAGACATCCCCCCCTCAAGAAAGTTAACTACTTTTAAAAAAATGGACGCTCATCCAGTCATCTGCGCGTTTGGCAAAATACACATCAAAAAAAATGGGAAAAATCCCACAAGATCCAGAAAATTTCGTGCCGTACCATATCAGTTTCCGATATGTTTATATGTTTATAAAAAATTGAAGTTATTCGCTTCAAACTATTAATTCACTCTACTGGATTTGTGTTAATCTTGTTCAACCCGATACCGTTTTTGGGATGCGGAAGGTTTGATACAAAAGTAATTAACTTGCTGTTGCATTTCATTTTGGACTCATATTGAGCTACGTTTTAGAAATTAACACGAATATAGAGTTTTTCCAAAAATGTGCATCTGCCACTAACTTGACCGAGTATCGTTGAACTTTAATCTACTGAAAATCAGTGAAGAGCCAAAAATAGTAACCAGTTCCTCAAAATTCTTTGGAGGATATTTTTTAAATTCTTCTTCCCGCACCAATAACCATCGGTAGGTAATCAAAGACTGTATCTTATTGATATCTTTACACCATTGATCCAGCCGGGCGATTTTGAGTTCAACGTCAACATCTTCGAGTCCTTTTGTCTCAATGATGAACATTTCTTTTTCGGATTTTTTAACGATAAAATCAGGATAATAATTTCTGATATCCCCTTGGTGATCCTGGTAATCGATCTTCAGGTTGACCGCGAAGTAATTCTTGGCGTAGGAAATGACATCTTCGCAATTCTCAAGGAAACCGGCAAATTCCAGTTCGAAACCACTATCCCCGATTAATTTATTAAACACGCTCTTTTTCGGCAGCAGGTAGCCCTGATCCTTGACTACGAACGGTCGGCACTGGCTGATCTTTATATAATCCCTGATCTCGGCTTCACCTGTATCCATGACGGTGAGATCATTAATCTTTTTCTTGAATGTTTCAATGATTGTTTTTGTGACCTCAACTTCCGAGATGTTCCGAAGAATGTTGAGATTCTCAATATCGACTTCGCGTTCGAAGAGTTGGGTTTTGATGAACGTCTTGACTTTCCCATACAGGATGTCGTATCCGCTCACGAGCCGGAGTTCTTTTAAGATGACCTGGGAGAAATAACCGATGACGCTCTGGTAGTTTGCGACAATGTTACTGTCGAGTATGGTTTTATGGGTAATTTTTTCCGTGGTGATATCCCGGAAAATGATCTCACGTTGTTGTTCTTCGCTAAATATTATCACCGGGAATTTTTTGTTGCCGAACTGCGGAATGTCTAAAAGTGAGAGGTTCTTGTATTCCCGAACTACTCTTGGGGTGAGAACAGGGATCAGGATATCCAGACTGTTGATATCTTTTTTTGTGTTCTCCCGGTCTACTTCAATCACGAGCGGGGCTTTGGGTGCTGTCCCTTCTCCCATCTTTCTCCGGTCAAACTCAACACCTTCGTTCCTGATAGATTCAACGAATGCCATGAATGCATCGGTACCAATCACGCTCACTAATTCCGTGATCTCTTCCTGACCCCGGTACATCCGCCTCAAACCCCGACCAAGTGTCTGTTCCGGCAGGATATTACTCTTCGAACTGAACGCTCTCAGTCCGACAATGGTTGTGACATTTTTCACATCCCAGCCTTCTTTTAAGACAAGGACGGACACGATCGCTTTGTACCGATTGTCTGGAAAGTCTACTTCGTTTGCGGCTTTTCTCAGCCGGTCGAGTTCTTCGTTCTTTTTTCCGGAGCTTGACTCGGCAATTTCACCATTGTTTTTTGTGTGGATGACAAGGACTGCTCCGTTCAGTTCAGGATACCGGTTTTCAAGATATTGGGCGACTTCATCACAGTTTTTGGTATCATCGGTCATGACAAAAAGCACGGCTTTCTTCCCGAATTTCTGGTGGACGTCGTAGACTTTCTTCCATTCGAGATAGCCGAGGTGGATATAATCTTCGTACTTCTCAGAATATTTCGAGCTCTTCTTCTCGCTGAGCTTTGCCCTGCTCGCGGAGTCAGGGAGAACCGGGTGCTTGACGATGTTCTGGGAGATGGCTTCGACAAGTGGGTAGTCGGATACCGTCTGGACGAAGATCTCGCCGTTCGTGTGGCGCGGGGTTGCGGTGACATCGATCTGCATCGCGAGCCTGCCGTCTTTCTGGAGGAGCCGGTTGTGGATGTCCTGTATGGATTTAAACCACGCGAGTTTATCGTCATGGACATGGTGCGCTTCGTCATTCATGACAAGCAGTTCGTCAATATCCCGGACGATATCACCGAGATCGAGTTTTGAATCGGTAGTTGCACCGACCGGCTTTTTCCCGAGGAAATATTCCATCGTGTCCTCGTCCTCTGCCGAAGGTTCCTTGTTATTGCTGTCATAGACCCGGTGGATGTTTGTCAGGAAGATGTTGCCGGTCTTTCGTGTGATGTGGACATTGTCCTGAATGTGGAGGGTGAGTTGGAAGTCGTTTTTCCAGTCCTGCCCGGCATATCCGTTCTCCGGCAGGATAGGATCTGCAAAGAAAATTTTGAGACCGTCGAAGTCTGCCCGTATCCGGTCGAGGACGATGATGTTGGGGGTGATGAGGAGGAAGTTTCTCGCGAGGGTTGAATCCGCTTCGTATGTTTTGTGAAAGAAACTCCACGCGAGGAGGAGGCTCAGGACTTTTGTTTTGCCGCTGCCGGTTGCCATCTTGATGACATACCGGTTCCATGTTTCGTTGAACATGCCTGCCGAGACTGCCCCGGAACTGTCGTACCGTAGGAGGTCGTACTTGTCCTTCACCTGTGCGATCTCGTGGAGGTAGATGATCGTCTCAACGGCTTCGCGCTGTGCGAAGTAATACCGGAACTGTGCCTGAGTACCGTCTGCCTGCTCATTGTAGTGATCGGTTGCAAACCACCAGTTGAGGAGTGCGATACTTGTTGCGCTTGCGCTGTCGTACCCGCTGTTGCGCCATGCCGCGACTTTCTTTCTGATTTCGGCAACGAGCGGCGGGAGGAGTTTTGCCGCGCCTTCGCTTCTCAGTGTTTCATCGGCAGGGAACCACCGGGTAGCCGGGTCGAGCACGACATACGGATCGGTGGGGAAACCGGGATGGAGCGCCATGTTATTTTCCCCCGCTGATCAGTGTGACATTTTTATCCTGTGTGAGCAGGGTCATCTGGTGGATGGCGATTATGTTGAGTTTTTCCAGCCGTTCGTGTTGCGGGATAGTATCACCGATGAAATGGGCATTTAAGTTTTCAAGATTGGAGAGGCAGACGAGCTGCGAGATGTCGGCGTAATCCCGGATGTTGCCTTTTTTGTCCGGGTTTTTCGCGCGCCAGTCTTTCGCGGTGAGCCCGAAGAGTGCCATGTTAAGGAGATCGGCTTCGGAGGCATACACCCGGTTGATCTGCGGAGGTGTGAGTTCCGGGGGTATGAGGTTCTCCTTGATTGCATCGGTATGAATCCGGTAATTGATCTTTGCGAGGTTACGCCGGATGTCCCAGCCGAGCTGTTTTCGTTCCTCGTCCTTGAGCCGCTGGAATTCTTTGATAAGATAGAGTTTAAATTCTACAGAGATCCACGAGGCGAATTCGAACGCGATGTCCTTGTGGGCGAATGTGCCGCCATACCGCCCAGTCTTTGAGATAATCCCAATGGCATGGGTCTTGTCGATCCATTGTTTCGCCGTGAGAATGAAACTGTTGAGCCCGGCTTGTTTTCTAATCCCATCGAATTCGATGGGATTAAAATCCGGGTTGTTGAGCTGTTCCCAGATGCCAAGGAATTCGATGGTGTTCCTGTTCCGGAGCCAGTTCAGGATAAGATAGTCTGTCCGGTCTGCATCTTTGTAACGTGCGATGTCGGTGATGCAGATGTAGTCTTCATTGTTCTGGACAACGACACTGACTTCCTTATTGAGGACGTTGATCTTCGCCATTATTTACTCCCGATAGTGACATCGATGATCTTCATGGTATCGTTGCCGAAGATATCCACGACTTTGACGGCAATTTTCCTCCTGCCCGTCGGGTATTCCTTGAAGATGCTTTTGAGTTCGAGGCTCCGGTCTTTTTTCGTGCGGAACGACTGCCACTCGTTCTCGAAAATGTAATCGCCGGTCCAGTGCTCTTCGTAATCCCCGTCAGGGTTTTTGATCCGGATGATCTCCTTTTTGCTCTCGAAGTCGAAGTCCACCGACCAGTAATCGATCCAGTCGGTCCATGACTGCGTGAGCTGGACATGCCGGACAACGCCGCTCTTGTCTTTGATGACTTTTATGATCTGACCGTTCTCGACCACGATTTTATTGGCGCCATCCTTGAGTGTGGCAGCTGCATTCGCGACAGTGTCCTGTTGGTAATGGACAGAGAAGTCGGTGAGTTCGATTGCGACGGACATGCCTTTGTAGTGAGGGGTGATTTCGATGTATGAGACATCATGGAAGACTACCTGATTCTTCTCGACTGCCCGTTTGTCGAAGACTTCACGGGGGATGTACTTGAGGGCGAGATCGATGCCTTTTGCTTTTGCCTCTTCCTGCACGGCGGGGAAGAGTCCCATCTCGAATTCGAAGCCGAGGATATCGGCTTTGGTGATGTACTTCTGCCGGCATTCGTTGATGACTTCCTCGACAAAGAGCCGGGTGACGGGAAGATTGACGGGACCGACGGCGACGAGCCGGTTGAGTTTTTTGCCGTGGAACGTGGCGAAGTTCTTTACCGGCTCTGCGCGGTATGCCCGGAGGATGAGATCGACGAACGCAGCCTCTTTCTTTTCGAGTTGTTTTCTCTTCTCTTCGTCCCGGAGGCTCTCGTTGATGCCGATGTAGTGCTGGCGCTCGTACTTGCCGAGGTTGAGGATCTCGAACGCGCGGAAGTCGTTGCCCGCGTTCTTCATCTCCCGCTGGACGCCGATCATGCGCTTGCGGGTGGTATGGATGGCGAATTTGCCAAGATCGGAGCCGATCCATTTCCGGTTCAGTTTTTCCGCTACGGCAAGGGTGGTGCCGGAACCACAGAAGAAATCGGCGACGAGATCGCCTTCGTTAGAGGAGGCTTTGATGATGCGTTCAAGAAGGGCTTCGGGTTTTTGAGTGGGGTAATCCAATCTTTCAATCGCTTGCGAGTTTACCGGTAGAACATCATCCCAAATCGTTTGTAATGCAGGACCCTTCATCTCATCTCTGTAGCGTTTGTATCTTGGATTTCCTGTTGAAGTGAATACAATTCTTTTATTCGCCAATAGTTCATCAATATTTTCTTGCGAATAACGCCAATGATTACCTTTTGGGGGAAAAATTTCCCGGTCTCCAAATTTTCTTGCTGGACCCGGTCCACTTGCTGCTAAAGATGTTAATTGATATTGTCTCCCGTCTTCATCAACGGAACTATAGTGAGATGCAATATATTCTCTGTCTAATCCTGTAAACTGTTGATTAAAAACGAATGCGTCACATTTTCGATAATATAAAATTGAGTCGTGAATTGCACCATATTTTTTGGGGTCATTATGTGGCAATGATCTTTTCCAGATTATTTCATTCGTGAATGTCTCACTCCCAAATATTTCATCCAAAACTAACCGGATATAACTATTGACGCGATAATCGCAATGGACATAGATGCTGCCATCCTCCGCCAACAGATCCCGCATCAGCACCAGCCGCTCGTAGATCATTGCGATGAAGCTGTCTGCCCCTCTCCCCCATGTGTCCCGGTACGCGATCTCTTCCAGAATTCCCGGTTCTTTTGTGAGGGTCTCCTCGCCGATCTCGATGTTCATCGAGAAATCCGCCCCGACATCGAATGGTGGATCGATGTAGATCAACTTGATGCCGCCCTGTTTCTCGATCTCTTCCCGGAGGGGTCCGTTCTTCAGGCTGGAAAGGATCAGCTTGTTGTCGCCCCAGATCAGTTTGTTGGTCCAGCCTTTGAGCTGCCTGCCCCTGTCGTCAAGATCGAAGAGTGTCTGCTGGATCTTTGTGTCCTTTTCCTTCCGTGGTTCATCCACCTGCTCGATGATCTGGAAGGGAAGGACGGCGGTGCAGACTTCGTTGGTTTTGCCGTTCCAGACCAGTTCGACCTCGCGTTTTTCGCTAAAGAGGAGGAAGCGGTAGGAGTCCGGGAGGGGTTTTCCTTCTTGGAGGTACCGGTTGATGTCCCGGATTTCGTTATCGGTGAGTTTCATGGGGGATGCTCGTTGATTGCCATATCTTTTTTATAGAGCGAAAAAGGTTCGGGTTTGTGGGTGAAAGTGTTTCATGGGAAAAAGTTTGTTTTGGAATTTGACGACGCGATCATCGTGGCATTTAGTGAGCGGGTGTACGGGAGGATCGGTTCGGTCTGTGCCGAGGAGTTTGTGGCGAAGCCATCGTTCATGGGTTGGCGGCGGAGCAGTTACCGGGATTTGTGCGAGGTTAGGGAGATGGGGGCGGAGGGAGTGAAAATAAGGAGTGTTACAAGGGGCATGAAAAATGGTGAAAGAGGGGACTAATAATTTATGAAGGAAAGATTCGGAAAAAGTCTAAGAAAACATTGAATCAAAAGTAGTAATAATCCAAAATATTTCTTTTTTATCGTCATTAGTTATTGTGGAAAATGCATTTATCGTATAGATAAAAATTCCCACAAGTTCAGATTTCTCTCTTCGAGTACTTAGCACAGATAATGTTTTTAGCAATAATAATCCACGGTCTTCAAAATTTTTACATTTTATCCAAAGTAATACAGCGAATTCAACTCCAATTCTTATCGATAGGTCAAGATCTAATCGTTGATCACCAAGAATTCTTAGGCAATTAAGGAATGATTGACCTAGTTGCCACTGGGATTTTTCTGCGGTTTTTAATAGAATTGAGACATTCAAAGTTGGGGGGTAATAATGAAGATGTAAGAGTGTTATTGCAAATTCATCGAATTGATCGCTTGATATTGAATTATCTGAAAGTAGATTGGAAATTAAGAATTGAGTCCAGACAGATTTGCATTTAAACAACTGTTGAGCAGCAATGTGAAGTAATCCATCATCGGAATAAAGTATCATTCCATCTTGTGATGCCAAAAGCATCGAATCAACAAAAGCTTTCCCAAAAAGAGAGTCATATTTTCTTTTTTCAATATTATTAAGAGTCAGTGACTTATAGCAAGGTAAAACGTCACAATTTTTGGTTATCCAATCAAGAATTTTTTTATAATGCTCTCGTATTTTTTGATTTTGCTCGGCAGTTACTTCATCCCCCACCAAGGACTTGTTAATTAAATTAATATTCAGATAACCAATTGATTTTCTCCCCGACAAATCCAAAATGAAATCTTGAAGCAAACAAATGCTGCTTTGAGCAACACCAAGTTTTCCAAATTTTTTAACAATTTGATCTCCGATATTGAGACAACTCAATGTGAATATTGCCGTTGGATCAATTATTACCCGTGGCTTATTTTTTAAAACATTATGATAGTCACTATTTATGTCTGGTCTTTGAATGAAACTTTGAATTCCAACGTCGGGGATGGATATTAGGTGAGAACATGTTGAAAAAATATCTTTTTTCAGTGACTCTGCAACGGCACCAATCGTGAATTGAGATTTCCTATAAAAATCAATAAAGTATTCATTATTTTTCTGATTATTCTCTACTAATGTTCGAATTTGTTGCATGTCTCCATCTGTAATCTTTCCATCAGGTCCGGTACCAAAAGGAATCAGATAGAATCCCGGATGGTCGGGAAATCGTTGATTAAAATTATTTACACTGTCTTGAAATGCAAAAACAAATTTATTCATCACTTTTTTGATTATAATGGAGTTTTTCCAATTTTTGGTTCCTAAAATTATTTTATTTTTCTCTTTTTTGTTTAAAATTTTTTTTGTAAGAGGATCATTAATTTGCAAATCAGAGGCAATATTATCAATACTTCCCAAATCATTGATGATGTACGTATTAATTCGATGAAAATTATCTTCCACTTCAACAATAGAATTAACGCTGACTTTTTTAGGCTTCGTTAAAATTGTTGAACGATCTTCAATATTCATAATTAAATTTATGTAAGCTAAGTGTGCTTCTGGAACTTTTGAGAATTTAGATCTCAATAAATATGACAAACGAAGTGCATCATCGAATTGGTTTATACAAAAATTCAGACCTACCATTTTTAATCCAAGAGCAAACGTTATTTTTTTATCATCGATACCCAGTCTTAAAAAAGATTCAACATCCTGTATTCTATTCGCAAGAAGGTTGACCCGTGCCTGATCTATCCTCATTTCATAGTCATCGGGATTTTTCTCAAGATATTCTTGACAAATTCTTATCGATTCAGGAATATCTCCAATTTCCTGATAAATCGCGAGTTCAATTGATGACGAGTATTGCTGAGGACCTTGATTAGCATGTAATGTCCTACAGAGATCTAATGCTTGTTTGTGGTTACCTATTAGGTAAAATGAAGCAATTAGTTTCTGAGTTAGTGAGGAATTGATTGTGGGATCTACAATTCTGTCGAAATTTTTTGCTGCGTCTTGAAAATAATTCAGATTATAAAACGTATCGGCAACGACAACCAAAATTGACGGAGGCAAAATCTCTAAATTTTTCGTTTTTAGAATTTCAATTATTTTTTGAATTTCTTGATTTTTTCCAATGACTCCATACACATTAATAAGGTCAATTGTTTTAAGAATGTCATCTTCATCATTTTCATACCTGGATAATGCAATGGATTCAGCAGTCTCGAAAAAGTCCTTTCCTTTTCCTACGTTAAACTCAATCAAAAAATGCTCAAGTGTATCCTCTTGATCCTTGTTTGAGATTTTTTGTTTAAATTCCAAAATTTTTTCAATTCCATAGTCGTATTTTTTCTGCAACTTTAATGAGTAAAGGTAGACCCACAACGCTCCTGGTGTTGACTTTTCCCATAAGACCTGTTTGAAATTTTTTTCTGCATCAGGGAAATTTTTAAATTCAAACTCAATTAGACCTTTGAAAAAAATCACAAGTGGGTTTTCTGGATCTAATCGATATGCATCATTGAGATCATTTGATGACCCTTTAAGATCGCCAAGCAAGCGCTTTCCTGTGCTTCGTTCAATAAACCACCCTACATGAGATTTTTGAAGATTTGAATCATGAGAAGTATTTATTATCACTTCATCGAAGAGTCTTATCGCGTGCTCGAGGTTCAATTGAATGTTTTTTGAAATCTGAAGTCCTTTTAGGGATTTTTCATCATTTTTTACTTTATTGATCAGTGAAGATGCAAATAAACCCTTAATCTGGATCACATTTTCTTTTGAATCTTTCAATGAGATCTCAAGCCAGTATGAAGATTCTTCAAATCGCTCTAAGTTAAAAAAACACTGACCTATAGCCGCTGAAATATCTGAATTTGTTAAAAGTTCTTTAGGAATTGTGGAAATGATAGATTCAATAGATTCCGAATGAGCTTTTGATAATATTAATACATGATATGCATATGTGCTTATGGGGTTTTTCTCTAGAACTTTCGAAGCGAATTTTATCGCCTCGGTGTACATGTGGTTTAAATGATAACCCATAGCTGCATTGCCCAACGCTTTTTCGTCATCTAAATTGTATTGCAGGGCTTCTATCAGTTTTTTACCAGCATCTAGATAATCTAAAAGTTGAAGTTTTATTACTGCTTCATAAGTTAATATTCTAAATCTAATATCTGGAGGCGCTGTATCCCAAATTCTTTGTTTTAGTGGTAGTAAGATTTCTTGTGCAATAGTTGGTTTATTTGAATCCAGATGCTTTTTTATTTGATCTAAATCTTGAAAATATTTTGAAGAAAGTGTACTTTGAATTATTTCATTTACACCGACAATGACGGTACTCTGTTGAACTTTCGAATCAGAATTAATTTTATCGGCAATATCTGTTTTTAATGTTTCATATTTTGGATTCTCACTTTTTGTCAAAAGTTCATCAATTCTTGAATAATACTGTTGATAAATATCAGGATACTTCCTTATCAAATCCTCTAAATCATTCCAAAAATACACTTTAACAAAAAATAATCCCGTTTTAGCATTCTCTTCTGAAATTTCACGTATAATCTTCTGAATTTTTTCATCACGTGGAGCTGAGGTTACAATGAAGAATTGATTAAGTGGGGGTTGGAACTTTCTCACTTTGTTAATTGCGGATATTAAATCTCTTTTTGAAAAAGATTTCGCAGGATATGTATCTTTTTGTTTGCATTGAATTCCGATCCATTGTTTTTCAGAAATGGCAAAACTAACGATATCAACACCATTCTGAGATTGACCCTGTCGACCTATTTTTTGAGTATTTGGTAATCCATAGATTTTTCCAAAAATATCCCAACATAACGTTTCAAAATGTTGCCATGTATTTGGCGGGTGGATTGGGATATCTAAAAGTGAAAACATACCATTTTCAACCATTGTCGTTCAGATCTTTTACTTTAGAGTTACTTAATATTCTTGACTTGTAATTATCCAGATCCCTCTTTTTTTTCCTTGGCGTTATGAGCCCGGTTCTTTGAAATACGCGAGCAAACCGGTAGATCTATATACTATGAGTGTATACTAATAATTAAGGAATATGACAAGGGA
>Ga0247841_10008448_pt1 | contig 14825 bp, 17 predicted proteins | sample LaCruzMarch2015__2_FD_192410 | JGI IMG/M metagenome (GOLD analysis project Ga0247841, IMG submission 192410) | Freshwater microbial communities from meromictic Lake La Cruz, Castile-La Mancha, Spain - LaCruzMarch2015_18m | ecosystem: Environmental > Aquatic > Freshwater > Lake | place: Spain...
ACCGCACCGATGGTGATTCCCGAGAATACGTACTGGAGGATGTCCGCGGAGGACAACATGCATCAATCTCCGGAAAGAAAAATCCGTGGCGGCCCGACTCATCTGCGGCCCGCCCCGGAATTAATACCAGTTCGCATTCTTAAAGAAGTAATCTGGGGAGGACCTTTTTGAAAAAAGGTCTCTCCCCAGACCCCTCTCCAAAAACTTCTATTATTCCACCGGGTTTCTGACTTTCTGGTTCAGGAAGTCAGAAACCCGGTGATATATAGAGTCTCGAGGGGGGCTCGGGGGGGACTTCTTTGTGCAAAGAAGTTCCCCCCGATCTTACATCTTTGAAACCTAGATGGCATTAACACTATTCAGCCCTTAGGCCGCGTGTTATTTCGCGTCTTCCTTTTGTGACAGCGGAATGATTTTGCCTCCCTTGTCTACGTAAAGCATCTCCAGAGAGTCGTACTTGTTCAGGCCGGTGTGATCCTTCGGGCTCATATTGAATGTTCCAGCCGTTCCCACCCAGCCCTTGGTCTCCTCTATCCCGTCGCGGATAAGTTGCCTGGCCTGAGCCACGTCCATCTCCGGTGTAACGTTCTTTGCCTTAACCGCGTTTATCGCAAGCCACAAGGCATCGTACCCGTGGCCGCCAAAGGTGCTCACCGGCGGTTCGAAGTTCTTCTCGTACTCTGACTTGTACGCCATAAGCACCTTTTTGTGGAAGTGATCGTCCGGCAGCACCTCCGCCACGAGCAACCGGCTGGCCGGGAAAATAGTGCCTTCCGCGGCTTCACCGGCAGCCTTGATGTATTTGGGGTTGCCGAATCCATGACTCTGGAACAGTGGTATGTTCATTTCGAGTTGTCTCATGTTCTTCGGCACGATTGATTGGGCCGGAACAATCGACCAATTCACAACGGCCTTTGCCCCCGACGATTGGATCTTCTTCAACTGAGCCGTCATGTCCGTATCGGCCGGACCATAGGTCTCGTCCGCCACGATCTCGATGCCCATCTCCTTGGCGTAATGCTGCAACTGCTTGCGTCCCTGTTGGCCAAACCCCAGTGTCTCGCTGAGGATACCTATCTTGTCGATCCCCATCTTCTTCAACTGTTCCAGTATCCGCATTGCCACGTGGTGGTCGAGTGGAGCCACTTTGAAGATGAACGTGGCACTCTCCGGGGGGGTCACAATGGCCTCGGCAGCGGCCGCGGAAATCAACGGAACCTTGGCTTTTTCCACAATCGGCTTGATCGCAAGGCTGTTTCCGCTCAACGACGGCCCCAGGATAGCCAGAACATTGTCCTTGTTGATGAGCTTCTCAGCGGCGTTAACCGCTTTCGGCTCCAAACCCTCGTCGTCTTCCACGATGACTTCAAGGGGATAGCCATTTACACCGCCCGACTTGTTGATCTGGTCCACGATCATCAAGACGGTTTTTTTCTCAGGGTCCCCCAGCCACGAAGCTTTTCCGCTAACCGCGAATATTGCTCCAAGCTTCAACGGTTTCTTGTCTGCGGCTTCCACGCACATGAGCGTGCCCGCTACAAAGATCAACGCCAAGAAGAGTACGAGAATTGACCGCCCTTTCATCCATATACTCCTTTCACTTTGCGCCTTCCTTATGCGACAGCGGAATGATTTTGCCTCCCTTGTCTATGTAAAGGAGCTCCAGCGAGTCGTACTTATCCAGGCCTGTGTGATCTTGCGGGCTCATATTGAATATCCCGGTGATTCCGACCCAGCCCTTGGTCTCCTCGACGCCGTCCCGGATAAGTCGTCTGGCCTGAGCCACATCCATCTCAGGCGTGATCTTCTTTGCCTTGATTGCGTTTACCGCTAGCCACAAGCAATCGTGTGCATAGCCGCCAAATGCGCTCACCGGCGGTTCGAAGTTCTTTTCGTACTCGGTCTTGTACTCCATGAGCACCTTTTTGTGAAAGTGGTCATCGGGCAGCGCCTCCGCCACGAGCAGCCGCCCGGTGGGGAAAACAGTGCCTTCCGCAGCTTCACCGGCAGCTTTGACGTATTTGGGGTTTCCGAATCCATGACTCTGGAACAGCGGTATGGTCATATCAAGTTGTCTCATGTTCTTGGGCACGATAGACTGGGCCGGAACAATCGACCAATTCACAACGGCCTTTGCTCCCGAGGATTGGATCTTTTTCAACTGAGCCGTCATGTCGGTATCAGCCGGACCATAGGTCTCGTCCGCGACGATCTCGATGCCCATCTCTTTGGCGTAATGCTGCAATTGCTTGCGTCCCTGTTGGCCAAACCCCAGCGTCTCGGTGAGGATGCCTATCTTGTCAATTCCCGTCTTCTTCAACTGTTCCAGAATCCGTATTGCCACGTGGGAATCCAGTTGCGGGGTTTTGAAGATGAACGTGGAACTCTCCAGGGGAGTCACGATGGCCTCGGCCGCCGCCGCGGAAATCAACGGAACCTTGGCTTTTTCCATGATCGGCTTGATCGCAAGGCTGTTTCCGCTCAAGGACGGTCCCAGGATAGCTAGAACATTCTCTTTGTTGACTAGTTTCTCAGCGCCGTTAACTGCTTTAGGCTCCAACCCCTCGTCGTCTTCCACGATGACTTCAAGGGGATAGCCATTTACACCGCCCGCCTTGTTGACCTGGTCCACGATCATCAGGATGGTTTTCTTCTCGGGGTCACCTAGCCACGAAGCTTTTCCGCTAACCGAGAATATTGCTCCAAGCTTCAAGGGCTTCTTGTCTGCGGCCTCCGCGCCCATGAGCGTGCCCGCTACAAAGATCAACGCCAAGAAGATTACGAGAATAGACCGCCCTTTCATCCATGATACTCCTTTCACTCGTAGTTACCGTCCCAATTGATTGCCGGAGCCCAAGACCGCTTGGCCCGGCCCCGCAGGCAGAACTTTCCGCCTCAAGTCCGGAGCGGTTGCTCTTGCTTCACGACCGACGAGAGGTTTTATGCCTGAGTTGGCGCCTCGACAGCGCCCACGGTGTCTCGGAAGAGTGATTGTCAATATCCCGGGTTCTTGATCGGGCGACAATCATAGTAGAAGGCCAGCCACCTGGTGTCAAGCGTATTATAAGGCCGTGCCCGCCCCAGGACTCGCTGCGCAGGAGCATCAGACTCATGTGTGGCAGGTCGTGCGAGACGCGCCTTGCACAACACGCGTGCGCTTGCGATAATCGCTCCAGCGATGAATCAAAGGAGGCAGCCGTGCCAGGTGAAAAATGGAATGTGGAACGGCTTCACAAAGAGGTTTACGACGCGCGGACCAAGCTTTTTGTCATTGTCAAGGTGCTCGAGACCGGCAGTCTGGAATTGAAAGATTGTCCGGAATGGGCCCTAGTGATAAAGCCGCTACTGAACGAAATTACGGAAAACGCAGAGAAGATCAGGTCCTTCCTGGCCGAAGAGGCCCCTCCGGAACCTGAACCGTAGCGCCGAGCGATCTCGGGGACTGACCCGGCAGACGCTGACATACGGTCTGGTCTCTTCGTCCCGTGGGGATGCAACGAAAGTAACCCGGCAATTCGTTGCCAGGGCAATAAGTTCAAAAAAAAGCGTGCCATAGGCACGCTCGAACTTCGATTATCTTTTCAATCGGCCGTCCCTGTGGGACGGACAAGGACGATGACTTTCACCGCCGTCACCCGGAGATAAAGAGTCTGTCTCAGAAGTCCCAAACAGGCTAACATCGTGCCACGGACACCCTCGCCCTGCGTCCCTCTCCCTGTGGGAGAGGGAATTGTCAGGTGGCTCAAGATGGCTCCCTCGCCCTCTGGGAGAGGGTCGGGGTGAGGGCAGCACAATAGGGACAAGCCCAGGCTCGTGCCACGATTCCGATTGTCTCAAGAGTTTTGAGACAGTTTCTAAATCGCCGAGCTACAGTCTGAACGTTCTTACGGGACGACAGCTCCACTCCAAGTCGGCGCTTATTGGGTCTTACCCCACTGGAATTTTCTCGTCTGATCCGGAGAATCGGCTTGGGCCTGGGAACTTGATACAGCCGGAGCTTGATGCTGGGTCCTGGCGCCCTGGAAAGAGCCGGGTTCGGACCCAACTATCGAAGGCTTTTCTTCCTGTCCCCACTTCATAGGTCGCCTGGTTTCGCTCTTCTCTTCCTGTCCCCATTTCATGCCCTGCCTCGACGGAGGCGGCGGGGCTGCTGCGGTAGTCGTGGCAGGCTGTTGGCGAACGACATTGGTCCTAGCCCTCTTGGTACGCTCCTGGACCGACGATGTGGGCCTTGCTGCGGGACGGCCGGGGCTCAACTCAGCCCGTGGAGAAGCGGGCTGCTGGACAGGGACAGCCTGCACAGAGCTCTGCGCATCATTGTCGTCTTCGGAATAGCGCCCGTCCCAGTAGATCTCGCTTCGGCCGGCGACTTCAGCATCAGAAGCCTGCGATCGAGATGGCTCGACGATGCGGCTGGCAGGCCTGGCAGCGCTGGTGGACGTGGAAATCTGAGGGCTCACCGTCTGGGGGGCTTCGATGGTCTGACGGGCCCGTGACGGGGCTCTTCTTGCAGAGGCGCCCCGCTGCTGACTGTTCCCGTACGAGGCAGCGTTCTGTCCGGAACCGGGATACCCCGGGTTTTGCCCGTACCCGTAGCCGTCATAGCCCTGGTAACCTTGGTACCCGTCATAGCCCGGCTGACCGTAACCCTGCTGGGGAGCCGCGTATTGCTGGCCGTAACCCTGCTGGCCGGCAGCATAGGGGTTCCCGTATTGTTGGCCGTAACCTTGCTGGCCGGCAGCATTCGGATTCCCGTAAGCCCCTCCGTATTGTTGCCCGTAAGCCTGCTGGGCGTAACTCTGCGCGTAATTTGGGGCTCCCTGGCCGTATTGACCATAGCCGTAACCGGCCTCAGGTTGACCGTAAGACCCGTATCCCTGATCCTGACCGGGGTAGGCCCCGTAGTAATCTTGTCCATACACCGCCCCAGCCACGGCAAAGACCATAACCGCCATGGCAACGTGAGCAACAAACCGTTTCATACTTTCACTCCTTTGTTCCACCTTCGGACCCCTGGCTTCCGGATCGGAACCTGCGGATGATTGATGCCTTGCAAGATCATGGAAGAATTCCCTTGAAATTCTAAAGAATTCGACACAAAAAATCAAGCTCTTTTTCAAAATCTACAGCCTGTGATTGACTTGAGGTCTCAGGGAGGCTATTTTCACCCCCCATGAAGTTTGCCCACCTCTCAGATTTGCATTTCGGGCGCCGCGTCTCTCACCGGAAGCTCGATTCTCTAGCCCGGGACATCGTGTCTCAAGCGCCCGAGCTACTCGTAATCACAGGCGACATCACAGATCGCGGTCGCGTTTCCCAGTTCCGGTGGGCCAGTGACTTCCTCAAGTCACTCCGGATCCCATTCATCACCGTTCCCGGAAATCGCGAAATCAGCTTTTCCGCGATATGGGAATGGATGTTACCATCTTTGGCTATGAGGCGCTACCGTTCTTTCTTCGGGGCCTCGGACAGAGTGCTCTATCACTGCCCCCAAGCCAACACTGTCTTCTTCGGTCTCAATTCGGTCCACCAGCTTCCGTCGTGGCCGGGAACCATCGCCCGGGAAAGCCGCTATTGGTTAAAAGAACAGGCGGCCGGCTTTCCGGGCTCGGTAAAAGTCCTCTTTGTCCATCATCCAGTGCTCCCGGTGATTCGGGCGTCCTCCTTCTGGGCCCACTCGCTCTCCGATGCAGGGGCGCTGCTCAACGTCTGCACCCAGACGGGTATAGGGCTCATCCTGCAAGGGCACAAACATCGTTCCGCTGTTATGGAGTTGCACTACCCGGAAAGAAAGGCCAGGGTCGTTATCTCGTCGTGCGGGGCGCCGTTGTTGTCGCTCTGGGACTCGGTCTACCACCTCATAGACGTCTCCCCTTCCATGACATGTGTTCAACCCAGAGAGTTCATCGAAGAGGACGGAGGGTTCGTGAAGACGGCAGCTTATGAATTTGCTGTCGATGGTTCGGGAGATTAGGCAAAAGTTCCAAGCGTCCCCTCACCTCGACACTCATGAAACGATCCAATAGGCGACCGGATAGGTAATGTCTTCACTCCACTAAGCGCCCGGTTTCTCAAATACGGTGGACCATACTCCGGCACCTCTCAGCGGACACGTTGCTGCTAGCGTGCCACTGCTGGCTTGCTAGCAGTGGCGCCCCAATACGTTACCCAATTTACGAATCAGAGTACTAAATTGTTCCCTGCAATTGCCTTCTTCTCTTCCGCGTCTGAACGCCTTACGTACAAAGGAACCAGTGCGTGAATATCGTCCCGGTCTCCGTGTCGCAGGCGCTCCCATGCCAGGATGCCGCACACGGAGGCGGAAGCGCCGGTCACGGTCCTACGCGGCAGGTTCGAGTATTCGGCAAGGCGCTCTGGGGGCTGGTCGCCGCAGATCGTGAGACGATCCGTTCCCGGCCATTCGAGCAGTTCCAGACCCCGGGGATGTATCAGCATGGGGCCGTCAAGAAGCGCGAGTCTTTTACCTTCTTTCATGTATAGGCATGTATAGATCTCCCCTCGCCGCGCGTCTATGATCGGCGCCCCGCATTCATCCTGCCTCAAACCTTCCCACGCAAGGACCTCAAGACTGGAGATCCCCGCCACAGGCTTGCCAAGCATCAACGCCATGACCTTGATCGTAGCGAGGCCAACCCGAATGCCCGAGAAAGACCCCGGCCCCACTGCCACCCCCAGGCCGTCCAAATCGCGAACAGTCATGCCGAGGCCCTCTGTAAGGCCCTTGATCATGGCAGCAAGGTTCTCCACATGCTCACGGCCGGGAGGGCGAACCTCCTCGGCCAAGACGTTTCCGTCCCGGACGAGGGCGGCCGCAAGACACGGTGTGGTTGAATGAACCGCGAGGATGATCACAGCAGAACCGGCTCAGGGCTGTAACGCCCAACCCTGGGTGACGATCCTCATGACATCGTTGTATATCACCAAGACCATGAGAAAGACGATGAAGAGCAGCCCGGCCTGCGTGGCGACTTCCCTGATTCTCCCCGTTACGGGCTTGCCGATTATTGCTTCGATGGCAAAGAATAGAAGGTGGCCCCCGTCAAGTATGGGGACAGGCAAAAGATTGATGATCGCCAGATTGATGCTTATGTAACTCATGAGGAAAAGAAAACTGAAGGCCCCCGCCTTAAGGCTTTCGCCCGAAGCCTGAATGATCGTTATCGGTCCGCTCAGGGCCTTGGCGCTCATTTCGCCTTTGACAACCTTCACCAGGGTCACTCCGACGAGTTTGGTCAAATAGCCGGTAAAGCGGAACCCTTCGTACACTGCTCCCGCGAACCCGAGTTTCACCGCATTGCCGGACGGTGTGACGCCAATTCTACCCACCGGCTCGCCGAATACGTCCTTCTGGTCGCCGATGCTTGGAGTGACCCGGACGTCGATTTGCCCGCCGTCCCGCTCCACGGATAGATTCACCTGGCGGCCGCCGCTCTTCTCGATTATGGACCTCATGTCATCCCAGCGCCAGACGGGTTGGCCGTCGATGGCCACCACCTTGTCGCCGGACTTGAGTCCTGCCTCCATAGCGGGACTACCGTCCATGATCTTGCCCACCTCGCTGGCGAGGACCGGCAATCCGGCGACATACCCCGCGCATAGCAGCACTACGGCCGTCAGATAGTTGGACAGCGGACCGGCCAGAATTATTGCCACTCGGGACAACAGGGGCTTTGCCGTAAACGCTCTGGGCACGTCTTCCGGAGGGATCTCCTCTTCCGAAGACTCGGGATCTTCTCCCAGGAGCTTCACATAGCCGCCGAGAGGAATCCAACCGAGCGAGTATTCCGTTTCACCCCATTGTCGTTTGATGATGGCGGGCGGAAACCCGAGCGAGAATTTCAGGACCTTGACACCGAGGAGTTTGGCTATTGCAAAATGACCGCACTCATGGACAAAGATCAAGACACCCAGCAGGATGAGAAATCCTATGAAATATTCCAAAAAAATGGCCTCCTGAAGGCAGTTGGAAGAGATCGCCTGATCGGTCAGGACAATTCTTCTTTGAAATCGTTCGTATTAAATATAAAATCTTCCATGTCCAAAACAAGCCCTTTTTTCCAAAACGACGACACTGAAAAAATTGGTATCATGGGAGGCACATTCAATCCGCCGCATCTCGGGCACCTTCGTCTGGCTGAAGAGGTCGCCTGGGAGCACGGGCTCGACAGGATTGTGTTCATTCCTTGCTTTGTTCCGCCTCACAAGAGCAACGACGATGTGGCGCCCGCGGAGCAGCGTCTGGAAATGACCCGCCTGGCGTGCAACGACAATCCGAAGTTCCAGGTATCGGACCTGGAGATCATGATGAAAGGCGCCTCGTATACGGTCAACACGCTGGAGCACTTCGCAGAGACGCGCCGCGGCAGCATGCACTTTATTCTCGGGACCGACTCCCTGAGAGACGTCCGGACGTGGAAAGACCCCGAGCGACTATTCGGGCTTGCCAATTTCATCGTGGTGACTCGGCCGGGGACCGATTTCCAACAGGCCTGGCAAGATGTGCCTCGGAGCATTCAACGCCAGTTTCAACCGGTTCAAGGCTGTTATGTTCATACCTGTTCGACCCGACTAGTGCCCTCCGGAGTCACCGGTCTAAACATCTCAGCGACCGGGATACGCAACCTCTTGAAGGCAGGCCGTAGCATTCGGTATCTTGTTCCGGAGCCGGTCCGGTCGTACATCCTGGAAACAAAACTCTATCTGGACAGAGAATGAGAAGCAGCACACATGAAGCCCTCCGTCGATAAATCTACCGTCATCCCGGCTAAGGAAAAAGCGGAAATCCTGTTGCGAGCCGCTCTATCAAAGAAAGCCCTGGATCCGATTCTCATGCGGCTCGACCGCTTGACATCACTTACTGACTATTTCCTCATCGTCTCGGGGAGGTCGCGCAAACAGGTCAAAGCCATCGCGGAAACCATGATGGAAGATGGCCGCAAGCGGCGATTCGAGCGATTCTCTGCTGAAGGAATCAGCCTCGGCAACTGGGCCCTCCTGGATTATGGCGACGTCATAGTGCACATATTTCATACGCCGGTCCGGGAATTCTATGATCTGGAAGGCCTTTGGGACGAAGCCCCCAGGGAAGTCTTTTCAGAGGACCTGTCCCGCGAGATCCAGGCCGCTGCGCAACCTGAAGAAGACGAAGAGGAAGACGAGTTCGATTGACTCCTATTCCTTTTTCTTGAAAAGAGCTTCCAGCTTGGCCCGCGCATCCGCGGCCTTGTCCCTTGCCGCAGACGACCCCGCCCCGTCTCTCAATCGGAAGTAATCGCAGAAATTCCGGCGATCCTTCACGGAGACCTTTTCCGCTTCGGGTTCACGACACTGATTGGGGGCCGATTCGTCATAATCCAAGCAATTGAGACAACAATGGACATCCGAACCGCAATTCCGGCAGGTATCGTTCCGGAACACCTTGTCAACGAACTCAAGCGCTGCTCCGCAATGGTGGCATGAACCTTTCTTCATCTCAAACCCCTTGGCAGATTTCGATGAGCGGGTTATGTTATGCCCACTGGTACTCATTTACGATGTTATCACAAGTTTCGGCGCGCCGACAGAGGATCGCACACCCCGGTCCGGGATCTTGTTACGGTACCGAGCGATGCGTGCCGTACGATAGGCCGCTCGATCCCCGGACGCGCTGTACAGCCCGGACTTTTACCACGGCCCTGAACCGTGCTTGGAATCTTTACCGTATTCCGGAGGAATGCTGATGCAAGCCCCCTTTCTCATGCGCCTCCCCACCGGAGACGATCTGCTGGAAGCCATTACGCAGGTATTTCGAAATCGGTCCATTAACAAGGCCGCCTTTACCGTCATTGGCGCAGTACGTAGCGCGGTGCTCGGGTTTTATAACCCCGACACCCGTAAGTACCAGAACCGTGAATTTCCTGAAGATCTTGAGATCGTGGCCTGCGTGGGGAACGTTTCTCTCAAAGATGGAGAGATCTTTGTCCACGCTCACGCTACGCTGTCCGGCGAGAATTATGAGTGTGTGGGCGGCCACCTCATGCCGGGCACAGAGATCTTTGCAGCCGAATTATGGGCGATCCCCATACCGGGCGAAGCCCCGGCTCGCCAATTTGATGATAGGACCGGGCTTGCCCTTTGGCCCCAATCTTGATTGGCGGAACGGGCGCAGGTAACGCGAGGGCAGGGCTTGCATCCATGCTCTCGGTCGTTTACTATGCCCTGGGATTCCTTTGAGTTCGGGTCGGAAATTGTCTTTTGGCAATGCGGATTCAAACATATAAAATCTGGGGGAACTACTTAGTGCAAAGAAGTTCCCCCAGATCATTTCTTCAGAAAGCGCAATGCTATTAACGCGCCACGGCCGGCGTCAGCATGGCCGAAATAAACGACGTGCCGACAGTGGTTTTCTCATCACAATTCTTTGGACCATTGTCATCAACCTCCGGAGCAATGTACACGTTTCCCTTTCTCGCCGTAGCCGTGCGATTGACACACTTGATGAACCGGCTTCAACCGGCTTCCCGCGGGGACGCCGCAGCATGAAGCGCAACAAGCTGACAGCTCTTATATTGCCGGCCGTGGCAGCGTTCGCTTTTGTTTCGTGCAACAGTGACCGGTCTGATTCGCTTCACCGGGTGAATCGTATACTCATGGGCACCCTGGTGGACGTCAGTGTGGTCGGACCGAGCAATACGTCGAAGGCCGCGGCCGAAGCCATACTTGACGAGATAAAGCGCGTGGAGGACCTGACCTCCTTCCACAAACCTTCAGGGCTTTCAGCGATAAACGACGCTGCCGGCACGCAGCCGATCAAGGCTGACCGGGAACTTCTGGAATTGATCGCCAAGGGGCTGAACAAAGCACGCGACACCGGAGGCGCTTTCGACCCGACAGTCGGCCCATTGTGCAGGCTCTGGCAGTTCAGCGCGGGTGAGCCCCGTTTGCCCGAGGCCCCCGAGATAGCCGACGCGCTCACCCGAGTTGCATGGGACCGAGCGCAAATCGATCTCGCCGCGGATACGGTTTTCCTACCCCAGCAAGGAATGGCAATGGACCTGGGCGCCTTGGGCAAAGGCTACGCCTTGGATCGGGCTAATGAAGTGATAAAGAGACTGGGCGTTTCCGCCGCGCTGGTCAACTTGGGGGGGGACATTTTGGCGGTAGGAGAAAGAGGACCCGGCAGGCCCTGGCGGGTAGGCATACAAGACCCCAGAGACCCCAGGGGGCTGGTGGCCGTGGCAGCGCTCAAGGATGCGGTGATAGCGACATCAGGAGACTACGAGCGCTGTTTTTTCCGGGACGACAAGCGATACCATCACATACTGGACCCGAAGACGGGCTATCCGGCCGAAAAGATGCAGTCCGTCACCATCGTCGCTGCCAATGGGGTGACTGCCCAGCCCACAGCGACCTCCGTCTTTGTCCTGGGACCGGCGAAAGGCATGAAATATGTCCAGTCTCTTTCAGGTGTGGAGGCGCTTCTGATCGATTCCGAGGGCCGTATCAGTATGACTTCCGGCGCCCGATCCATCTTCGAGATGAAGCGGTGACCGTCGCCACTTTTTTTGCCTTGAATGACGCTTCGTAAAAAGGTAGAATGGCGCAACTTGGAGGCTTGGGTAATTGTACATGCCGAGTGTGCTGAACAAGTTGCTAATCGCTCTTGTGGTGTCCGTGACCCTGCTGGGGACCGGATGCGTGAGCTGCATACCGCAATACACTGCGCCGCCGGAAGCCCCGCCTTCTGCCTGCTATCCGACGGGCCACGACCCCTTCATCCCCTTGGACCATAATTCTTCCCCCCTCAATCCCTGGAACATCTTGGGCTCCCTAGCCTCTCCGTTCCTCTATGGTCCCCCTAGGTAGCCGCTACATTGCAGGATTGGCTGCAACGGTCTTCGAGGCTTCCAGCTTCTTGTACAGTTGTGTGTAGCGCTTCTTGATTTTCTTACGGGTGTTGAGCACTGCTGAGGCATAGCCGACCGCGGCCCTGGGGTGATCGCTGTTGTACGCGCTCAGAGCGGGTACCAGGAGCTTGTAAAGGTCGAGATAGTACTTGAAGACGCGAATTCCACAGTCTGCGTTCGTCTCCAGATCCAACAGATCTGCGTATTTCAGCCCGAACTTCCTTGCCCAAGACGGCGCGTGGACCTGGAACATCCCCCGGCAATTGTGATAATTTACCAAGTTGTTGCGGAAATTGCTCTCCACATGGATGATCGCCATGTACAGCCACATGTCTCCGCAAGTCACCCTGCCGAAATGCTTGTTTCCGGCCTGTGCTATGGCGCGCGAGATCTCATGGGCCCTGTCCGGACCGATCTTGCCTTCCGTCATTTCGCTTATAATGATGGAACAAAGCGGCATCGCATAAGGATTAACCTTGTCCTCCGCAGCCCATGACGCTACTGGGAGGACATGCGCCAGCACCACCAGAGCAGCGGGCATGAGTCCCCTGATCATACACCCTCCCGTCGGCAGGGGGCCACCCTCCGGCCCTAAGAGGTCACCCCTTCATCGCCTTCCCTGCCGATCCCAATCCCCGATGTAATCAGCCAATCACTTGGGCGTCTTCGGTTTAGCCGCCGCCTTAGTCGCCTTTGAAGCCGCTGCGGGCCTGCACAGACAGCTCTCTACGTAGCCAACGGACCTATCGAGCGGATAGAACGCAATGTTCGTAGCGACCTTGACAACATCAAGACAAGGATTGAAAAGGCTGAACGTGTTCTTCAAGCAACCGGTCACGAAACCTTCCGTGCGTTCCACGCAGCTGACTCCCCCTTTGTATACGGTCCCTGCAATATTGGAGCATGTGAAGCCTGAAGCTGGAGCGCCTCCGGCAAATGCAGGGACAGCCAGAGCGACAGCAATGACGCAGAATAAGATGATCCTGGCTGTTTTACCCATCTTTGAACCTCCGGCTTAGATTAAAGCAGCTAATTATTTCAGATTCTTCACGGTTTTGTCAACAAAAACTCGTAACACTTGTGACTTTCCAGTCAAGGGCAACAGAGAATTGTCACTGCGAGCAGAGTGAAGCGATCTTCAGCACTGCCAAAACTGAGATTGTCCCGCGAGACGCGGGATCGTTTCACTTCTCGCATTGACACCGGAACGGCAACATCGCTGCGTGACGGAATGGTTACTGAACGTTCACAAAAATCTTTATTTTACGGAGGCTTTATGTTACTGCTATGAAGTGAAAATCTCTGTCCCGAGGTTTTGTTATGAGAAGACTGTTTGTGTTTGTCGCTGTCATATTTCTGTGCTGCACGGGGCTCTCCTTCGGTCAAGCCCCGATGACGCAGGGACCTCAGATGCGGGGTATGCCTATGCAGGCCCCACCTGCTGCGCCTTCAACCATGTACGACAATACGTATAATGGCCCTATGAACGTTTACGGTCAGCCTGTCCTGACGCCCCTCCCGGGACCGCGGCCTGGAAGCGCAGAGCAACAGCAGCAATTCAATAACGGGCTTATTTTCATGGCGGGCGAAGCAGTCCAGAACGTGGGAAGCTACCTGTGGAGTTACATGCCTGCGCCTTTGCGTGGAGTGGAAACCCAGCTTTCGCCTCCGCCGGGGTCAGGTCACGTCATCGTGAACTTCGTGCCCGGAGACAGGTAACACTGGCCGTTCTCCTTTTCGAGGATCGCATCAGCCCCGAAATCCCCGGTTAGCTTTTTTGCGGCCCACCTTGTGGGGACCCTTGCGGCTGAAAGAAGGTCCCGTGGGCGGCTTCGTGTTATTAAGGAGCCCCTATTGCAGCCGGGGGGACCTCGTAATGCCAATGCGTTTTCAAACATGTGAAATCGGGGGGAACTTCTCTGCGCAAATCCCGCGAGACGCGGGCCCTCCGAGCCCCATAGGCGTTAACATAAGATTTCGGATCTTCGTCCCGTGGGGACGTACGATAGTAGCCCGGCAATTCTATTGCCGGGTCAGGGAGCCCAAGAAAACATGCGCGTGCCGTAGGTACGCCCGATATTTGGTTGTTTGAATCCCGCGCAGAACGCGGAACTATTCTCGGACGTCCCTTCGGGACGTGAGTTCCATTCAAAGTTAACGCCTATGCCCCCGAGCCCCCTTCAAGAAACTCGATATATCACCGGGTTTCCGACTTCCCGGACCGGGTAGTCGGAAACCCGGCCGAATATAGTCATTCTCAAAAGTCTTTTCCGAATGGCGTGGCACTTCGGGTCGAGCCGACAGTGGCGCCCAAAGTCAATCCGTGATTACTTTGGAGAACTACTGTAATAAAAGTTTCCGGAGATGAGTAATCCGGGGAGAGACCTTTTTGAAAAAAGGTCTCTCCCCGGATTACTTCTTTAGAAAGCGAATTGCTACAAACTGTCTGCATGGCGCGCCTCACCCGCTCGAGCGCATTACGCTCGGAGGCGAGTTTGAACTACGCCGGCGCAGACCCCTGCGCAATAGGCCATTTGCTCATGCACGCCGCACGATCACTTCCGGGTATTAAGGTCTGCGATATATTCGTTCACCAGCTTGCGGTTACGCTCGTTGTCGAGGTTTGCCTCAATGAGCTTTGACGCTGCCATGACCGCAATGTCGGCAGCTTCGTTCCGCAGCTCGCGGATGGCCTCCTCTTTGTGGCTGGTGATCGTCTTCTGGGCGGAATCTACCATGCGCTCGGCCTCATGGCGCGCGTTCTCCTCGATCTTCAGGGCGGCGTTCTGAGCGGATTCGCGTGAACGCTGGAGAACGAGCTGCGCGTCGTTGTAGGCCTGGGCCATGATTTCCTTCTGCCTTTCGACTGCCTCCTCAAGCGTCCTGCTGGCCTTTTCAACGTCCTCAAGTGAGTTCCTG
>Ga0247841_10008449_pt1 | contig 14824 bp, 21 predicted proteins | sample LaCruzMarch2015__2_FD_192410 | JGI IMG/M metagenome (GOLD analysis project Ga0247841, IMG submission 192410) | Freshwater microbial communities from meromictic Lake La Cruz, Castile-La Mancha, Spain - LaCruzMarch2015_18m | ecosystem: Environmental > Aquatic > Freshwater > Lake | place: Spain...
TTCCGCGCTATGAGCAGGTTTCTGAAATCTCGCGCTCACTGAAGGTGCTGGCGCGTGAGCTGCGGGTACCGCTCATCGCTGGGTGCCAGTTGAACCGCGAGGCCGAGGGACAGCGCCCAACACTCGGGCAACTGCGAGAATCCGGCTCGATCGAACAGGATGCGGATTCTGTCCTCCTCCTCCATGCGACCTCGCAGTCAGAGAAGAACACCGCGACTTTGGATCTCATCGTGGCCAAGAATAGAAACGGGCCTGCCGGTGATATCGTGAGCCTTGAGTATGACCGTATTACTCAGCGATTTCGTGAAATCCAATACCCAAGGCGCAGCGCCTAATTCTATCGGATGGAGTCATCACTTCAGTATTTCGAACTTTATGATTCTGTGAATCTTTGCTGGAAGGCCTCTTCCCGGCTCTACATTGCGTCCGAATGACCTTAGACGTGATTTCATGAGGACAAGCAAGAACATGGGCCTTAAAAGCCCGCTATCGCTGTCGCTCCACCCTGCCCTCCCTGTACCCGGAGACGCTGCAAGACAATCAGGCAGGCGGAACCTCTCGGCTACGGATCGTGTGAAGCTCTTGCAGCGGAAGAAGGGCATCCTCGAATTGCAGGCGAAGGCAAGGATGCTGGCGACGTTGAAGCAAGGTGATGAAGCTCCCGCTGTGGCAAATTTGCCACAGCGGGACGCAGGCAGGGTACGCGATCAACTGGCCAAAGAAGCCGGAGTATCACCGCATACGTACGCCGCTCTGGCGAAAGTCGTTGAACACGGAACGGAAGAGCAGGCCTGTTCCACTTTGTTCCGGATGCGAAACGGAACCGGAACGCATCCGGAACACAAACGGAACGGGTCTAGTTCTATGTACTATAATGAATTACGATAGTTTGTTCCGGATGGATGCCATTTTTCCGGAAACCGAACGTGTGAGAAGCATGGTAGAATCGTCACGGAGGTACGCATGAATCAATTCACAAAATCGATACAGAAAACACACTCTAGCCGGAAGGGCGGGCCAATCACTGTTCATGCTCCGGTTCCGTTGATTCTGAAGTGTGACGACTTGGCTCGAAGTGCTGGATGCAGTCGGTCTGCGCTACTCCGAATCCTCGTGCAGGAAAACCTGACTCGGCTCGTTGCCGACCTGGAGGAACGATGCTCGTTCGATTGATGAAGAGCCATCCACGGTACGCCGTATCGCAAGGGCTTGAAGTCTCAGCCTTCGATGAATCCTGCCCGAGTCGAAAGTGTTTCGACCTCCGGGTTGAAATGAAGGTCAATTTTCAGACTGGTCAGCCGTACCGCGATTGCCGGTGTACCGGATGTCATACCGGCTGTCCTCCGGATCTCGCCATATTCGATGGTGATGCACACAAGAAGCCTCGCTACCGCAAGTATCAATTTCGGCCTCCCTGGTGGGGAAAGGGATCAACGCGCCATCCTCTCGTCTTCTGGTTCACGCCCGATACCCTGGCCGAACTCGATGCCGCCTGTCGCCCTCCGGCACCGTGCAGTTTCCGAAGCTGACCGACATCGCACTTCTCCGCGAGGCCATCGATACTGTGAACGCACAAGGCGGCAACACGAAGTTGGTCATATTCGATACCCTGGATTCCTACCTGGATGGCCGCGACTCGAACAATAGTGCCGATGTAAAGGAAATATTGGCTCCGGTCGTCAAATTGGCCGCTGAGCTTCACATCGCGATTTTGGGGTTGATGCACTTGAACAAGGCTACAGGCGCGAAGGCGATCAACAGGATTTCTGGAAGCATGGCCTTTCCCGGGCTATCTCGCTGTTCATGGGTTTTCGCGAAGGATTCACGTGAGCCGGGCCGACGGTTGATGTTGCCAGTGAAAATCAATATTGGCCCGGATGAGAGCGGGATCGAATATTCGATCGAGTCTGACCATGGCGTGCCATTCATCAAGTGGGGTCAATCCTGCACCGAAGACGTTGACAGTATCCTGTCCGGGGTTTCGCCTCGCGAGGAAGGGAAGCATGCGCCTGCACAGGAAGCCGTACTTCGAGTACTGCGCGATGTCGGTGGAAACATGAAGTTGTCGGGCTTGGCACAGGTACTCGGGAAGTCCACACCCACGATCTCGAACTTGCTTCGGAAGCTCGAAGCCTCCGGCGAGGTTCAACCGGGAGCCGAGTACGGAAGCTGGAGGCTTGCCAATAGCGCAACGTGAACATTCATCACCTGTCCATACAGAAATGAATGATGAAAGTGATGAATGTAGTGAATGTTCGGCGATGCCGGGGCAGTCTGGCCAGGATGCCACCGAGAGTATTCATCACATTCACTACATTCATCATTCATTTCATGTGGGTAAGGTAGTGAATGTTTCAACGGGTTCGTCCACTACCTCTCTCGAACCTCGTTTGAACATGGTACAATCCTCATGGAGGTACTGCATGGATCAATTTACAAAATCAATACAGAAAACACACTCTAGCCGGAAGGGTGCCCCGATCACCGTTCATGCTCCGGTTCCGTTGATTCTGAAGTGCGACGATCTGGCTCGAAGTGCCGGGTGCAGTCGGTCGGCACTACTCCGAATCCTCGTGCAGGAAACACTGCCTGGGATCGTTGAAGACCTGGAGGAACGATGCTCGTTCGATTGATGAAGAGCCATCCACGGTACGCCGTATCGCAAGGGCTTGAAGTCTCAGCCTTCGATGAATCCTGCCCGAGTCGAAAGTGTTTCGACCTCCGGGTTGAAATGAAGGTCAATTTTCAGACTGGTCAGCCGTACCGCGATTGCCGGTGTACCGGATGTCATACCGGCTGTCCTCCGGATCTCGCCATATTCGATGGTGATGCACACAAGAAGCCTCGCTACCGCAAGTATCAATTTCGGCCTCCCTGGTGGGGAAAGGGATCAACGCGCCATCCTCTCGTCTTCTGGTTCACGCCCGATACCCTGGCCGAACTCGATGCCGCCTGTACCCGACTCCGGTGCCCTCGATCCTTCCTCATCTCACGAATGCTCGAAAATCTCGATTCGGATGCAGTAATGCGATTAAAAACACGCGCTAATGGGCCTTAGATGCTAGTTTTCATACATTCGATAGTGCTATAATTGTGACAATAGGGGGCGACAGGATGGCGAAAACAGAACCGAAGAAAGCCGGGGAGGGGGGCATACAGCGCCTCTCTCTCAGTACCGTGGGTGGGGCAAGACGGACGCTCAGCAGGGTCATCAAGGATCTTCACAGCGACAACGTCGAATTGGAAAAGTACCGGGGGCTTGTGTACGGCATCACGCAGTTGGTGGCATTTTTCAAGCTGGAAAATGAAATGGATCTTGAAAAACGTTTGGCCGCGCTCGAAGCAACGGTGAACACGAAGGGAGAGAAACAATGAACTTTCGTCACAGAATCCAAAAGCTCGAAAAGAGCACCGTAAGACAAATGGGAACCTTAGATGACCTGATCGTGTCGGCTGAGATGCGGGAAATAGCATCCAAACTGCCTGAAGGGGACATTGAACGCTTACGGCTGGAAAGGATAGCCAGGTTCCTTGATCCTGAAGGGCTCGTCGATATTGTTGCTCGCCGCTCTGCCATCGCCAAGGAGCACGCGAAGGAAAACTATGCGATCATGCAGAAGGTCGAGTGGGCACGCATCGACCTTCCGAAGGAAGTAACCGATGGAATGGCTTGATGAACTCGCCGCATCTTTCAGAAAAGGTCTTGCGTGGAATGCAGGACAAAGTCTTCGAAAAGCTCATGCTCATGAAGGCACAAGGTTATCGAAATCGGTTTCCGGATATCGGAAAATCGCTACAAGGCCGGTCAAACTTGGAATCGGCATCAATCACTATGCACGGGCTCCACGCCCGGAAGGGGAAATCATGAGGAAATCACCGAATACTCGAATCACGGAGAAAAGACTGTCTACAGTCACTCGCCACGATGCACTCGAAGCTATGACGAAAAGCCTCAATGCAAAGGCTATCACCATGCAGGAGTACATGAAGGGCGAGGAGTATCTAAACAAGGGTTTGACGACACCCGCCGAAGCCATACAATCCCTGATCAAGAGAAACCGCACCATGACGGCCTCCCAGATTGCCAAGACTCCCAAACGGGACGATGGACTTTCGAACCGCGTAAGGCAGTACAGGGAGGAGCTACGCACTCAGGACGAGAATATGAGCGGTGTTGAATCCGACCTCGCCGCGCGCGAGGCACGCAATCGTGCCATGACCTCCTGGGGCATGGGATTCAGCGGCATACTGTGAGGATCGCAGGAAACCGGCTGTGCTAAATTTGGCACAACCGGTTTCACCCGGCATAGCCTCCGTTATCCACGTCAATCGTCCTGAAAACCCTTCATCCTGCCTGGATGCACTCTGACAAGCCCTACCTGCTCCCCGCCTCTCCTTCCTCATACCTGATGAACCCATAGACCACAAGCGTTTAGACAATACGGCATCATGATCTTGTAATGAGGACATCGCACTCATATTCTCGGGATCAATGATTCTCGGGATTGTGAAGCCCATGTCCTCATACTGGTACTGAGACTTTCCTTCCACAGAATTGTGACCATACCTTCCCGCGATACTGATAACCCGATGCTGGATACATGACTTCCCTACCACGCTACTCTCACCTGAGCATCACGATTCCATGAACCCTCGATACCTTCCACCCGCCTGCGTCCTTCCCTGCTACCGGAGGGCTTTTCCCTTGAAACCTGCCTGAAATCTCCTCCACAGTGCCGATTCCTGCCTCTACAGCGCATTCAAGAGGGCATGGACGTAGTTGGATTGCCTACGCAGGAACGGAACGCTGTATGGCCTTCTATCGCAATCGGGCATTCCTCCACTCACGCCGCCCGGGGCCTCCCTCCCTGCCTGGTAGGATGCCTCCGTCACCAGGTCAAACACACCAGGTCATCCATCCAGCCGGAGGACATCAACAATCAGGTAGGCCGGCGGAACCTCTCGGCTACGGATCGTGTGAAGCTCTTGCAGAGAAAGAAGGGCATTTTGGAGATGCAGGCGAAGGCAAGACAGAACGCAGCACTTGGAACAAGCCCAAAGCGGAGCGGAATGGTTGCGGAAATTTTTACGCAACCATTGGGTACTCCCGGTAGAGTTGCCGAACAGCTTGCCGCAGAAGCCGGAATCTCTCGTCCTACGTACAATGCTCTGGCGAAAGTCGTTGAACACGGAACGCCGGTACTGGCTCTTCGGGAACCCTGGAACCATGACGGCTTTCGAGCCTCGATCCTGAAAGAGCAACTAAAGTATCACACTCTCTGCATGTCCTCGAATCATATTGTAATTACGCAATAACTACTCTCGATCCTGCCAAAAACACGAAACACAAAAACACAAAATCGGACACACTTTTCAGGCCGTTTTGTATTGTATTCTTTGACAGTGGATGATATGCTATGAAGTGCCAAGACAGGTTTAAGACTTGGCTACATCTGAAAATGCACTGGAATTGTGACAGTGTTTGAAAGATTCTGAAAGTGATTGAAATGTGATGGCGTGCATCATCACAGGATCGAGTACATGGCATTTCCGGGTTCTGCGAGTGATGGGTATTTCGTTCTGCATGATGAAATTACCGCGCATCCTATCGAACGCAGACAATGGGGCTTCGGCTGAAAAACACAAAAAAAACACAGTTTCCGTGCAAAGAGGGGTTATGAGTACTGAAAACAAGCTGGAGGTCTGGATCACAAGCCGAATTATCAAGAATCAAAAAACCTTTGTGGCTCGATACCATGATGAAGCCGGGAAGGTGCACGCCACTCGCAACCTGAAGACTACATCGAAGCGTGCTGCGATGAAGGCCGCGAAGGATCTTCTGCCTGAAATCATGGAGAAGCTCGAAAAGAAGCACGGGGCTGCACCCTCCCCTGAGAATCCGCTTGTCCTCCCTTACCTCAAAGCGTTTTGGTCACATGGGAGTGATTACCAGGAACGCCGCAGGCTTCGAGGCGTGAATATCTCCGTTGAGTACATGAAGGGCTGCAAGCGTGCCGTAGAGTTGCACGCTGCATCGTACCTGGAAAACAAGCGCATTCTTGACCTGGGTCAGAGCACCCTTGAAACCATGGTAGTGGAGTTATCGCGGAAAGGAGTCTCACCACAAAGCATCAACGCCACTCTGAAGGCTATCCGTGTTCCCTGCGCCGATTTCTGCCGGATGCACCACCTGCCGAACTTGCTGCAAGGAGTCCAAAAGCTCCGCGAAAACCTGGAGGAACGCGGTTCCTTGTCGCAGGACGAAATGAAAGCCCTCATCGCGATTCCCGACCTCGACCCTCGATGCAGAGCAAGCATCATCCTGGCAGGCTTGTGTGGGCTGCGTGCGGGTGAAATCCGGGGCTTATGGCTCGACGACCTCGACGAAGCCGCAGGGATCATCAACGTCCGTCACAATTTCGTTGGAGGAGAAGGCGCAAAGGCTCCAAAGTGCGGAAGCGCCCGTACCGTGCCATGTCCGAAGATCGTGCTCGACGCATGCCGCGCACTCTCGCCAATACGTCCACGGTGGTACACGGGGCCGTATGTTTTTTTCAACGCACGAAAACCCAACAGTCCCATTGCTCTTAAAACACTCGAACGCGGGTTCTATGCTGCACTCGCTCGAATTGGAATAGATGAAACCGTGAGGAAGAAGCGGAGGCTCGTTTACCATTCCTTGCGCCACGCTTTCGTATCTCTGAGCAGAAGCGCCGGTGTTCCTGATTTCATCGTACAGCGCATGGCAGGACATTCGACCCTGTCGATGACGGATAGATACTCGCACGCATCCCTCATCGACTTCGCTTCCGCACGAAAGAAGCTGGAAAACGCTCTCTCTGAAACCGTATCAGGTTCGACCGTGGTGAAGATTGAGGAGATGGAAGCCGAACTGGCAAGGCTGAAGGCTGAAGCCGCTCTGAAAAATGGTGGTACGAAATGAAAAAAGAACTGAACGAATTCCTGAATGACATTGGATTCGGCTGCTGTTCACTCGCAGGCATCCTGGAAGCCCTTGGTGATCGCACGGAACACGGCGAGGTAATAGAGGCGTGCACTCTCCATTACCTCGCAGGCATCGTCCGCGCCAAGGGCAGGCAAGCTTTCAACCTCGAAGAAGCTCTGCCGATAGAGGAGAAAACCGAATGAATTTGTACGACGATCTCGATGGATACGGACTACCAGGGCAAGCCACCGTCGCAGGATTCCGATCCTACACGCTGTCGGTCTACCGCCACGGGAAACCCACGGGAACCACGCTTCGAGTCATCGCTGTCCCGCCTGCCCGCCAACCTGTGCGGATCGAGCCGAAGAGCGTTCAGAGCCTCATTGATGATGGATATCTCGTCGTCACGTGGGAGGAGAACAAGAACCCCACGTCCGGCTTCTATATCAATGCGATCCTTCGGAAAGGCCGGAGCTTTTTTCTGTATCACTTTTTCAGGGACGGTCAAGAAGACGACGAAGAGTCCTTGGAAATCGAGGCCGTTCAAAGCGCACACGCTCGATTCATGAAGGTGCCGAAACGGGCAAGACTCGTGAGCGAGGATGAAGCGTTCCCGAGTTACGGCCTGTACGGCGGATTGCATCATACCCGGCTGCTCATGGAGATTCCACAATCGATTGATCTTCCTTCCTCGTTGCAAGAAAATCTGAGAATCTGAGAAAAAGACCATCGGATAAAATGTGCTCCGTAGACACCAGTAGACACCAGCCCAGGAACCGCTTGTGGTGGTATTTTCTACCTGTATAATCAGATATACGTCCTTATTGGGGTAATACCGAAAGAAAGACAGAGCCTCATTGACTCACATTGCCGAAATTGATACCGTCCGATTCTAAGGTATCAAGCATGGTACGCGGGGGGTCAATGGAAATGAATTTTTCGGGTGTATTGCGGTGATCGGTATTGACAGTCTCGTGGCGATGCTGATATCTTTACTACAGCCGGCGGGGAAACCCGCCTACACGGTGCCATAAGAAGTGGGCCGCCTACTCTCCCTGTCCGCAGGGAGCGAGGCGGCCTTTTTTTTTGGCTCCGAAGTCTAAAAGGAGTTTCTATGGAAACGCGGTTTGTGTCTGTGGCTGAAGCTGCAGCTTTTCTCGGGATAAGCCTTCCAACAGCAGCTAGGTGGTTGAAAACCAAAAAGTTGCCGTCTATTCGAATCGGCGGAAAACGACTTATTGCCATCGAGGTTTTGCATGCAATCGAAAAGCGTGCAATGGTCGGCGATGCGGCGGAGGGTCAAAAATGAAAAGGCCCCACCGTCAGATCAGGGCGGTGAGGCTCCTCGGAAAGACCCGAAGCAACACTGCCGTCAACTTATCAACATTCCGCCGTCTTGACAACCCCCAGGCCGGGCAAGTTGCTCTCCACGCCTTCCTCGCCATCGCCGATCTCCTCGATCGACACCCCAAAATGACCGGGGCTCGTCTCCGTGCATGGGCTAAGGCCGCCTCTCTCGGGGAGGTCAGCCATGACTGAACCCTTTGCCCGCGTACCTCGATCAGTGCTCGAAGACCCCGGTCTGGAAATCTCAGACGTCGCGGTGTACTCCGGGATCGCTTGTTTCGCCTCGGCCAACGGGGCGTGCTACCCGGGCGTTGATGCGATCATCGAAACCCTCGCAGGCAAAGTATCCCGCCGTACGGTAGTAACCAGCCTGCACCGCCTCTCCTCGCGGGGGCACATTGCTATCCAGCCTCGCAGGGCAGGTTCCCGGAAATCGACCAACGGCTACATTCTGACAGCCTTTCAATGTGCAACGGCTGCATGTGCAACGGCTGCATGTGCAACGGCTGCATGTGCAACGGCTGCATGTGCAACGGCTGCATGTGCAACGGACGACATTCTCTATGTGCAACGGACGACATTCTCTTCTATATCTGAACTAGACCATATTGAACAAGACCAATTGCCGGAACTCGTTTCACTCGATCCGGATGCTCATCTCGAAGATACAAAACCGAAAAAGCTGGTAGGGAAGAAATCGAAACCTGAGCCATTACCTGCCGAGCAACTCGCAGCATTTCATGAGACTGAGGCAAAGTTGAAAGCGGTAGCCGATGGAGCAGGCGTCACCTGGAACCCTCCCCGCGAGGCGAAGGCACTCCGGGATCTCGTCACAGCCTACTCTGCCAAGCTCGACCGATTGCCCGCCGTTATAAACACGTTCCTCGACCTGCGCCGAGGTAAAGAACGATTCTGGCAGGGGACACCGCCACTGCCGAGTGCCCTCGCTGCCCGGCTCCAACAGGTAGAAACCAATCTCGCATCTCGGGCACCGCAGGCCGCGCCAACACAACGCCAAGAGGAGACCTGCAAGCACTGCGGGAAACCCTTCCAGGCTGGACGATTCTGCATGAACCCCGCCTGCCCACAATACGCCACACAGGAGGCCGCCGTATGACCGCACTCACCTGCCTAGGACACGAAGAGTCCTTGCTCTGCCAAATCATTCTGGAACCTGAGCTGCTGGATGACCCGCGTATCACCTCCGCGCTCTTCACTGGGACGGAGACCCGGGCACTTTTCAAAGTCATGGGACAAACAAAGGCGATGAACGCGCCCATCACTGTGTTCGAACTGGGGCGGCGATCGGAAAACCGGGGATACGCGGCTATGATCGAGAACCGAGAGTGGAGCGCCGCCAATGCTGACTACCACATCACAAGCCTTTGTGACCTCGCCAAGAAGCGCGCCCTCGCAGACATCGCCGCGCACATCAACAACCTGATCCGCGATGGAGCCGACAACGAGGCCATCGAAGCCGAAATCCGCGCCAAGCTCGAAGCTGCGGATGGCATCGGGGTCAGTGGCGACACGATCCGCTCCATGGACGCCGTCATGAAATCCACCTTAGCCCTCATCAAAGAGGCATACCGGAACAAAGGCTCCCCACAGGGCATCCTCGCCGGGATACCCGGGCTCGACCGCCTCACGCAAGGATGGCAGGCAGGCGAAATGACGACTATCGGCGCTCGTCCATCCGTGGGGAAGACTGCGCTCCTCCTCCATTTTGCCATGGCTGCCGCGAGGGCTGGGCGCAAAGTACTTTTCTTCTCAGCTGAGATGGGAGACGAGCTGATTGGCCTACGCGCCGTCCAGGCCGGGGCAGGGATCGACTCCTTGCGACTCCGAAGTGGCTTTTACGGGGCATCGGATCTCTCGCACATCGAATCCACCGTATCGGAGCTGCGATTACTGCCGATCCGCTTAGAAACCACGCCGAACATTTCCCTGCGCTCCTTTCTGGCCACGGCACGAAGGCATCATCGGCGTGAGGGCACGGATCTGATCCTGATCGACTACTTGCAACTCGTCACACATGACGACCGGAGGCTTCCGCGCTATGAGCAGGTTTCTGAAATCTCGCGCTCACTGAAGGTGCTGGCGCGTGAGCTGCGGGTACCGCTCATCGCTGGGTGCCAGTTGAACCGCGAGGCCGAGGGACAGCGCCCAACACTCGGACGCTACTAAGTTGATCTTTATAGACCTGTTTTTTTAGAAAAACTTCCGGGCATCTGATACTGTTGACCTAGCCGGCGGGGAAACCCGCCTCCACGGTGCCATAAGAAGTGGGCCGCCTACTCTCCCTGTCCGCAGGGAGCGAGGCGGCCTTTTTTTTTAGGAGTTTGCCTTGAGTCCTGACCGGATCTATTTAGAGCTGCGTCTCACAAAATCGCTCCGAACGGACGAGCACGGGAATTGGATCATCGAAGCCGAAGCCTCGAACGAGAACCTCGATTTCGACGGACAGATAGTCCTTCAGCGTGCCTTGACTGGCTCCAAGGACTATTTCCTACAGAACGGAGTCATCAGTTACGACCATCGCCATCTGAAGCCCGATACCGAAGATCCTACATGGTCTCCCGAGAAGTACATCATCGGAGAACCTATATCCGTCACAGCCGACGGCACTCGGACGATCGTCAAGGCAAAACTCTACAAATCCAATGAGATTGCGCAGGAAATAGTCAAAAAACTCCAGGACGGAAGTACTCGGCTCAAGACCTCTGTCGGCGGGCGCATGCCGCAAGTCGTCAAGGAATGGACACCGAAGCTCGGAAAAGCTGTCGAGAAAGTCGTCTCGGTTCTCTGGGATGAACTCGCAATCACGTTCAAGCCGGTCAACCAGTCACTGTCTCCCGTCATCCTCTCCGGCGCGCAGCTCGTCAAGGCACTCTCCGCTGGCTACGGCACCGATTCCGCGTCCATGACCGGAGGCCGTGCGCTTATCCCTGAAGACCTTCAGAAAAAGCACACGCAGGCAGTAGTTGCCGCACTCGCGACAGGAAGCGAGGAGCCGGAGGACGCCGAACTCTTTTTAAAAAACCGTGGATGTTCGCCTGAAGAGGCGACCGAAATCCTCGATGGGGTCATATCCAACAAACACAAGCACCGTAAGGAGGTAGCTCGTATGGACACTAAGCTCGCAAAGGCTTTCGACGATTCGATTGAAGCGCTCGAGAAGGCTATGAAGAAAGGAAAGAAGGCAATGCCGCCTATCGAAGAGGACGAGGGATACCCCGACATGCCTCCGCCCGAGGCCATGGCTGAGGATATGGAGGATGAGGAGCCGGACGGCGACGAGTACGCGCCTCCTCCCAGGCCGATGAAGAAATCGATTTACGAGGATGTCAATGAAGATGCCGGAGATTTCCTCGATGTCGCACCCTTCCTCAGCAAGTTGACCAAGTCGATTTCGAACCAGATGAGCGAGATGCAGAGGGCGGTCAGCAACATGGCCAGTCTCCAGAAGTCTCTCGCTGCGGCAACCATCGTCAGCGGCAAGATGCTCAAGAGTCTCGCGGACGTTCCCTCCCCTCGGCAGGCTGTGGTCAACCGCTTGGAACGCACGTTCGTCGCTGCCGACGGAAGAACCGCCACGATGTCCAAGAAGGAAATCCTGGAAAAATCTCAGGCGCTTGTCCAGGCAGGCACGATGTCCCTCAACGAGTTCGGAAAAATCGAAGAAAGGCTGAACAAGGGCATCCCCATCTCCGACGAGGCGCTGCGCCTCATCAAGGCCATGTAAGGAGGCCCCTATGGATTTTCTGACGCCTACCAATGCGAATGAACTTGAACTTGGCTCCGTGTCTGAAGCCGGGCTGATGAAGGCGCTCTCTGCCGGCTACGGCACCGATTCCGCGTCCATGACCGGAGGCCGTGCGCTTATCCCGCAGGATATCGAGGGCTCCATGATCAACGCTCTCGCAGCCAAGAAGGAAGACTTCAAGCTCACCGCGCTCCTCAAAAAGAAGAAAGTCAACTCCACGATACATGAGTACACTCGGCGCAACGATGCCGGTGATTTCATGAATCTTTTCGTCAAGGAAGGCGGAGAGGGAGGAAATACCGACCAGTCGATAGAGCGTGTTACCCGGCCCATGAAGTACATGCAGACTTTGCGCGAAGTGACCCTGCAAATGCAGGTTGCTAACACGCTCGAGGATGCGATGTCCAGCGAGAAACTCGCGGGAACGCTTACCATACTGAAGGGTCTCGAGCATGGGCTCTTCCACGGCAACGCCTCTGCCGTCCCTGTTCAGTTCGATTCCGTCCCTCGCCAGATTCTTTCGAATGCCTCCAGGCGGAACCTCATCGACCTCCGCGGCAAAAAGATGTCCGACTCCGAAGGCGAGACCGCGCTCACCGAAATCGCCCGTCTGGTTTTCGAAAACGGCGGTAGCCTTTCCCATTCCTACATGCCTTCCATGATCGCTTCCGACATTCAGCTACTGGTGCGGGATCGCCTGCGGTTCGGCACCAGTGACCGGCAAGCCGGGCTCGTCGTGGAGACATACCCGACTCCCTACAGCTCAGATATCAAGATCGCGGGCGCTGCTGGCCCGGACAAAATGTATCGGGTCAAGGGGCCGGTTTCCGCAAACGGCGATGCGACCAAGCGCCCTGCCGCTCCCACTTTCGCGCTCGCTGTCCAGAATCTGACGGCAAGCCAGGGCCGGGGATTCCTTACTGCGTCCGCAGGAACCTACTTCTACACCGTGCATGCGGCGAACGAGTATGGAACCTCTGCCGGTGCTGCTGCGGCTTCCGCTGTCGCTGCCAACGGGAAAGAGATCAAGATCACGATCACCCCCGGAGATACTGCCGCAACGGGCTTCATCATCTGCCGATCCAAGAAAGATGCGGAGGATGGAGCCGACACTCGCGAGATGGTCATGATCACCAACTCTGGCGCTGCCACGACGATCTATCTCGATCAGGACGAGGATCTGCCCGGCACTGGCGAGATGATCCTTCTGTCGGATGACTCTGTCGAGCCGACCGCACAGTTCGATCAACTCCTCCCTCTCATGAAGGTCGACCTCTGTCCGACCAAGAGTGCGGTAACTCCCTTCCTCCTCGTTCTCTTCGGTTCGCCTGACATCAAGGTGCCGTGGTTCCACGGCGTCATCAAGAACATCGGCTACACCGGCCTCGGCTGGTACTAACCGTCTACCCCGGCTCTAACGAGCCGGGGTGCAGGAGAACCCCATGGATCTTAGAACAAAGATGGGGCGTGCGTGCCCTACGCTGAAAGAGCTGGACGCCATCGTTGCGGCTCAGGCGGTACTCATCAATGAACTCAAGGCCGACCATAACGCACACGTGGCAGCCGCTACTGCAAAAATCAACGCCATCAATGCTCTCGTTACCGAGATCCGCAGTGACTACAACGCGCATGTGGCGGCGATAACAGCGAAGCTCAACCTCGTCATAGCATCGGATGACGATGTCCGGGCGAAGTTCACCCTCCACCGGGCTGCCGCCAATCATCCTGATGCCGCGGCAGAAACCGCCCTGGCAGGAGACGCAGTTACAGCAATCGCAACGGATGCCAACCTCGTCGCTGCTGCGGCTGTCGCTGATATCTCTACGAGCGCGAATCTCGTAGCGGCTGCGGATGTCTCGTACCAGTGATGGGAAGGCCACGAAAGGCCGCCCCTGATGCGATAGATCCTGTGCCACTCGAGGCAGTAACCGATTGGGTTGCCGAAACGGTTACGACGCCGGCTGAGAGGCTCAGGGTCTTCAATCGCCTGCGGGCGGGGCAGACAGTCTATGGTGCATCCGGAGTTCCTATCATCTTCGATTCTGATGGTTACGCGGAGCCGAACGCTGAAGATATCGATCTCCTCGTTTCCGTCCCTGGCTATGAGAGGGCCTGAACCATGATTCTTGCATCGCGCTCTGGGAACGATATCCTGCTGACATTCTCACTTCCTGAGCCTGCCGGGTTCTCCGGCTATCGGCTCGAGCGCATGCGGGAATCCGGCGAATGGCTACCCTGGAATGGCTCCCAATTCAAGGTATCCTCCTCTCCAGTCCTCCTCTCCGGAGGGAGGTTCTGCGATTTCGATACTTCCGATGGCCTGTACCAATACCGCGTCCAGGCTGTCGGTGACTCGACTTCGGCATGGGAATACTCGGACTGGGTGCGAGTCGGGCTTGACCGGCGCGGCTGGACGTTCGGAAACTACGCTCCGCCTCAAGGGCTGTACGGGGATGTCCTGACTGAGGACGACCTACGCTACACCTACCTCTGGGGCGTCGATTTCCGCGCATCGAACGGCGATACGTTTTCTGATGCGCAGGTACGGCATGCGATTACGTCTGCGGTTTCTGAGATTGCTCGAGCACTGAAGATTGCCATAAAGAAATCGAGGATCAAGTGCCAGCCGACAGCCTCCCTGGTACGCGGCGCTGACTACGACGAAGCGGAAGATCCATATACCTATCGGCATGACCGATGGGCTCGTGTTGGACGTATCATTCTGCGGAAGCGCCCCGTCATCGACGTTTCCCGATTCGAACTCA
>Ga0247841_10008450_pt1 | contig 14823 bp, 9 predicted proteins | sample LaCruzMarch2015__2_FD_192410 | JGI IMG/M metagenome (GOLD analysis project Ga0247841, IMG submission 192410) | Freshwater microbial communities from meromictic Lake La Cruz, Castile-La Mancha, Spain - LaCruzMarch2015_18m | ecosystem: Environmental > Aquatic > Freshwater > Lake | place: Spain...
AAATTGTCATGGTTCCTCGTTTGTATGTTTATCATTGTTTGTAGTATTTAATTTTCCCTTTATTCCGGGGATTGTTTTCCGGGGAAAAAAAGCTACACTTGGCAAACCATGCTTCCGGGGGAAAGTTTCCGGGATACCGATCCGAGAAAAGTCCCTGAAGGATGATTTAGCAAGAATAACTTAAAATACAAAAGTTCTAATTGCGGAAAGCAATTAAGCGGCTTTTGCTGTTAATCCTATTGCTTCTGCATATTTCAGATATGTTTCTACAGATGCAACAACTACTCTTGCTTCAATCGCAAGTAATTCAATACCTACTAATGAAATACGTACCCAAGCGTCAACTACGACACCTTTGTCAAGGATACGGTCAATCACTTCTACGAGGCTTGATGAACCGATGGTTTTTTCGACTGCCATTTTTTTTATCTCCTATATTTTTTAAAATAATTCCCGTACTCTGAGGGACGGTTTCCTCTTCGGTAATATAGTACGCAAATATTGTGCCAAATAAACGGACATTTACATATATTTATGCTCAGTTGTCTAAATATATGTAAACAAGTAGTTTGTTGATGATTTTTAAGAAATTACGAGGCGAATATGTTTTGTTTTATTCTGGTTTTTTTGGTTTTGTGTGCGGTTTTATCGCACACGTGTGCGGTTTTAATACATTATTAGAAAAATCGGGTCGAGCTGAGTCAATCCACACAGCTGATATTTTTACTTAATTAACCTTTGTTAACTTTGTTCCCTGACTTTAAAACACGTTTCCTCTTTTAAAATTATATACGCTCCAGATATTTATTGCAACCGAAATCCCGACTAATATCACAAGATACTGCCAGATATCCGTGAAGCCTGCCCCGCGCCAGAGCACTGCCAGGAATCCTTCCACCGACCAGTAAACAATCGTCAGCTTGCTGAAAAACTGAATCGTCTGGGGCATAAAAGAAACAGGAAACCATGCACCGCCTACTGCGCTCATCATAAGTATCAATAGCGTTCCCCAGCCGTCTGCCTGTTTCGTTGTTTTTACAAGCGAAGCTAACAGCATACCGAAAGCCGTGCATGCAGAGGATGCGGCAAGAACAATCAGAATCAAATTAAATATATTTGAAAATATGTCTATTTTAAATAAAATAAAACCGAACAGAAACATCACGGACAGCTGTATTATTCCCAGTGACATATTGAATAAATATTTGCTCCATAAAATATGCGAACGGGTAACGGGAGCGGAAAGAATCCTTATCATCACTCCGCTTTTCTTTTCATCCAGAAGTGATGTAGCCGAGCCCGTTATTGTGAAAAGTAAAAACATCATTGCCCATCCGCCCACACTCCTCGTAGCCATAGGGTTTGCGATTTCCTTGCCGACCAACTGCTGTTTCTCTATATTCACGATATTGCCGAAAATATTTTCTGCTCTGCCGGTATCGTTTTGAGAATCCGGAATATCACTGAGTATTAAAGAAGTATCAATTTTATAATATTTATTCACCGTCCTGGCAATTTCGGAATTAAAGGAGCTTCCTTTTTCTTTCCCAAGGTCGGTTTCCGCCTGCCGCATCATGCTTTTTTGGAACAATTCCGGAATCTGCTGCATAATTATCTTCTGAAGCATTCCGTCAACAAGCTGCATTTCAAATTCATTTTTCGGGTCGTAGAAAAATTTCAGTTTCAATGACTTCGATGTATCCGTAAATGCATCCTCGGGAATAATCAGTGCGGATGAAAACTTTCCCGCCCGAATGTGATTTTTCATCACATTCGTATCGTATTGTATTACATTTCCTTTATCATCTTTATATTTTTTTACAAGTAAAAAATTTTTGGTGCTGTCCAGTACCTTTTCCAGTTTTTGTGCAACCGGTGCGGTACTGTTATTTATAAATCCGACCTGCAAATGTTCAATACCGCTTTCTAATCCGCCGAAAACTTTTCCGAATATAAATATCAGCACAACGGGTATAAGAAATGTCAGACTCAGTGCAACCTTGTCCCTAAAAAACAGTGTGTAATCTTTTACAAATAATTTTAATACTGTTCTCAATCTCTTAACCTCTTTCCCGTTAAATTTAAAAAGAGTTCCTCTATTGTTGGTCTTTGGAAATCAATGTTGCTGTAATCTATACCCGATTCTTCGAATAATTTAAAGATTTCCGACATCTTAATATCACCTTTAACCTTTACTACATATTTATCTGTAAATTCTGTAATTTCCCCGGTTTTACTGAGTGAGTTTATACAAGGAATTGTTTTTTCATTTTTCGAGATGAATATTTCCTCTTTATACTGAAGCATGTTCAACAGTTCATCTTTAGTTCCCTGCGCGATTATTTTTCCCATGTCTATAATGGCAATTCTTTTACAGAGCCGTTCGGCTTCCTCCATATAGTGCGTAGTATATATAATCGTAATATTTTCCTCATCATTTATTTTCTGCAGGAAATCAAAAATTGCGTTACGCGACTGCGGGTCAACACCGACAGTCGGCTCATCACACAGCAATACTTCGGGCGAATGCAAAAGCGCTGCAATAAGGTTTAGCCTGCGTTTCATCCCTCCCGAAAAAGTCTTCACATGATCCTTCCTCCGCTCATATAACCCTGCGGTGTCCAATTTTTCTTTTATAATGTTTTTAAGTTCTTTTTTGTTCATCAAATACAGGCTTCCGAAAATTTTCAGATTCGTTTCAGCTGATACGTCATCATACAAAGCCAAAGACTGCGGTGCCAGACCGATTTTTTTTCTTAATTGAATTGAATCACGCGAAAAAACTTCATTATCGAATTTTATACTCCCGCTGTCCGCTTCGATGTATCCTGCGAGAAGATTCATCAACGTGGATTTCCCGGCACCGTTCGGACCGAGCAATCCGAAGAATTCTCCGCTTTTTATTTCAAGCGATACCCCATCGAGTGCGATGATGTTTTTATACCGTTTAGTAAGATTACTAATTTCTATCATAAAAAAAGAGTTTGAAAGAATAATAAATAATTGAAGTTAAAATTAATAAAAATACAACTGAATAGTTAGACTTGCTTTTATCCCAAAGAGTGATTCCGATAAAAACATTTAAAATTAAGTATATTTTATGCATTTTTGAAATAGTTATATTATGTAAATTTAATCATAAATTTCTCAAAACCGGGAAAGGAATTCCCTCTATGAAAAAGACAATAAATTTTAAACTGAACGGAAAGCCCGTTACTCTGGATGCTGACGGCGGGCGAAAATTACTCTGGGTGTTGCGCACTGATCTCGGATTGACGGGAACAAAATACGGATGCGGAGAAAGTTATTGCGGCGCCTGTACCGTCATTGTAAATAATGATGCTGTTCGTTCCTGTCAGATATCTGTTGAGGATGTACAGGATAAAGATGTCATCACAATTGAGGGTCTTATAAAAGGCGATAAACTTCATCCTTTACAAAAGGCATTCGCTGAACATGACGCTCTGCAGTGCGGCTATTGCACACCGGGTATGATAATAAGCGCTTACTCACTTTTGAAGAAAAATTCAAGCCCCTCGGTGCGGGAAATAAAAGCCGGCCTGGAAGATAACCTGTGCCGATGCGGGGCATACAAGAGAATTATAAGCGCTGTACAGACTGCCTCAGCCGAAATGAAAGGGGTGAATTAATATGGAAAAGGGTTACAATATATATGACGAAATTACAGAAGAAATAAATGAACATAAAATCAGCAGGCGCTCATTTATAAAAATAACAGGCGGTGGAATTTTATTTTATTTCACGATTAAATATTTACCTCTATTTGCACAGGATAACCGGGGACCCAAGAACGAAATTTCGTCTGACTTTAATGCCTATCTTAAAATCGGCGCAGACGGTCGGGTCACCTGTTTTACTGGCAAGATTGAAATGGGACAGGGAGTCATTACATCGCTCGCGCAGATGCTTGCAGACGAACTCGATGTTTCTCTCGATAATATTGATATGGTAATGGGAGATACGGATCTCTGTCCCTGGGATATGGGAACTTTCGGATCTATGTCCACTCCATATTACGGTGCCGAACTCCGTAAAGCCGGCGCCAAGGCAAGAAAGGTGCTTCTCGAAATGGGCGCAGAAACTTTAAAAGTTTCTTTTGATGACCTTGAAGTTCAAAATGGAATTATTTTCAGCAAAAAGAACAAAGACTTAAAAATATCATACACCGAGCTTGCAAAAGGGAATAAGCTCGACAGGGAAGCGGGAGAAGGAACAGAAATAAAGAAACCCGCAGATTTCAATATCATTAATAAAAGTTACAACAGGAGGGATGCATTCGATAAAGTAACAGGGAAAGCCAGATATACAGCGGATATTCAGTTACCGGGAATGCTTTACGCTAAAATTCTCCGTCCACCAGCACATAATGCAAAACTCTCAGAAGTGGATATATCCGGTGCATTGCTTGTGGATGGTATTCAGGTAATAAATGAACCCGGTTTGATTGCTGTCCTGCATAAGTATCCTGATGTTGCGGAATTTGCTCTATCAAAGATTAAAGCAAGATATGATAAACCCGAATCGGATTTAAATGAAGACACATTATTTGAACATCTGCTAAAAGTAGCGCCTGAAGGAAAGACTGCAGTAAAAGACGGCGATATTAAGACCGGAGAGCAAAATTCAGAAATATTACTTGATGAAACTTACTATAATGATTACGTTGCTCACGCAGCTATAGAGCCGCATACGGCTGTTGCAAGTATCGAAAACGGCAAAGTTACGGTCTGGGCATCAACCCAAACGCCGTTCAGGGCTAAGGATGAAGTTGCAAAGGCACTTGATATAAAAGCTGAAAATGTCAGAATAATTACACCGTTTGTAGGCGGCGGATTCGGAGGAAAATCGAGGAATCTGCAGGTTGTTGAAGCGGCACTTCTTGCAAAACTTTGCGGCAAGCCTGTACAGGTGGCATGGACACGGATGGAAGAGTTTTTTTATGATTCTTTCAGACCTGCGGCAATAATTAAAATCCGCTCAGGTGTGTCGGATGAAGGCAGGATTATTTCATGGGATTATAATGTTTATTACGCCGGGGAGAGAGGCTCAAAACAATTTTATAATATACCGAACCATCAAACCGTTGTTTACAGTTCAAGCGGGTCTGGCTCTGCCGGCACGCATCCGTTTGCGACAGGAGCCTGGCGCGCGCCCGGGGCTAATTCCAACACATTTGCGAGAGAATCACAGATAGACATTATGGCATCGAAAGCCGGTATTGACCCGCTGGAATTCCGACTGCAAAACCTGGCGGATAAAAGAATGATTCGGGTACTGAAAGCAGCGGCAGATGAGTTCGGATGGACACCGGGGAAAACTCCGAGCGGTAGGGGTTACGGCATATCCTGTGCTATAGAAGTGGGCGCTTATGTAGCAACTATTGCCGAAGTTGAAGCTGATAAACAAACGGGCAAGGTAAAAGTCAGGCGTGTAGTTTGCGCTCAGGATATGGGTCTTGTGATTAATCCCGAAGGAGCTACCTTGCAGGTTGAAGGATGCATTACGATGGGGCTTGGTTATGCGCTAAGCGAAGGTATTCATTTTAAAGGTGAAGAAGTTCTTGACCTTAATTTTGACACATACAGCATTCCCCGGTTTTCCTGGCTGCCTGAAATCAAAACAATACTTATTGATAATAAAGAATCGGAAGCATTAGGCGGCGGAGAGCCGGCGATAGTGAATATGGGTGCCGTAATTGCAAATGCTATATATGATGCAACAGGAATAAGGATGTACCGGCTGCCTATGACACCGGAGAGAATAAAAGAGACTGTTCAAAAGAATTGAAATTAAGTCTGTATTGGTGAAAATTTAAGGGGTTGTGGTGATTTTCTGACACGAACGCAGTTTATGTAACTTTTTTAACAAGATTAAGGTTTTTATGTTTAATCGCTAAAATAAAATAAAAAAATCATGAAATTAAAACATTTATCTTTACTTATTATACTTTTCCTCTCACTGCAAGTAAGTTCACTCTCATCGCAGGTAGTAACGCAGACAAAAGAAACGCAGTCGAAAATAACTCCGCAGACCGCACTTCAGATGCTGAAAGACGGGCACCAGCGTTTCCTCGAGGGAAAAATGCTTCAACGGGATTTGCTCCAGCAGGTGAAGATAACGGGAAGCGGACAGTATCCATTCGCGATAATTTTAGACTGTATTGACTCAAGAAGTTCAACCGAACTGATATTTGACCAGGGTATCGGCGATGTATTCAATGCCAGAATTGCGGGAAATATTGTCAACGAGGACATACTCGGCAGTATGGAATATTCCTGTAAAGTCGCGGGAGCGAAGCTGATTCTTGTTGTCGGGCATTCACATTGCGGTGCCATAAAAGGTGCCTGCGATGATGTGAAGCTGGGAAATCTCACTGCCCTTCTTACGAAAATCAAGCCCGTTGTAGAATCTGTTCATACGGACGGTAAAGAAGAGCGGACGTCCAAGAATCACGAGTTCGTCGAGCATGTAGCAGAAGCAAATGTTTTAAACACGATTGAGCAGATAAAATTACAAAGCGCGATACTCAAAGAAATGTCGGATAAAGGAGAAATTTTAATTACAGGCGCGATGTACGACGTTGAAACGGGCGAACTTGTATTTGAATAATATTTCCTAAACAAAAAATGGGCTGTCCCAAAAACCGTGTCCATAATTACAATTCCGCCGGAAACCGGATTAACTCCGGAAATTGAGAGTATTCCCTGCCACCTGTGAAATTGTAAACCCAAATATTAAGATATCAATCGGTTTCAGCAGACAGTACGCATCTCCAAATTTATTTTTCAGATTAACCTCTGCCCGCGTTTCAAGGTTTGCCTTGCTTTTCGAGAGAGCAGAAGCGACGGATTCCTTGATTATACCTTCGAGTTCATTACTCCGGTTCTTACCCGGTTTGATAGTATACCTGCCTTTTGAAGAACTGTGAACAATTGCAACAGCATCGGAAGACTTAAAAATAATATTATCGCCGGTACAGACCTGGTCATTGACGCTTAACTGATTGCCGGAACTTTCAAGCACGATTGTTCCCTTAATTTTCATGATTATATAGCAATCCTGCGCATGGGAAGCCGGACTCAGCGATAACAGAACGACTAATATAAAAAAGAGCAATAATATTTTTTTCATAATAATATATTGAATAATGAATAAAAAGTTTGCCACAGATCCACAGATAATAAAACAACTCTTTTTGTTATTATTGAAAATAATTACATCAGTATGAACGCTGCCCAGAAATACGGGTCGGTGTATTTTTGCCTCATTTGCATCTGAGCCGAATAAAACGCGTCATCAATATTCATTTTTTTCTCGATGAGGTTCATATAAAAAATCTCCATAAGTTCAGCCGTTTCCCTGTCAGGAACTTTCCACAAACTCATTATGACATTTTTCGCACCGGCAATTTTAAAAGACCGCTGTAAGCCGAAGACACCTTCACCGCTGTGAACATCTCCAAGTCCAGTTTCACAAGCAGATAAAACCGCGAGCTTAGTATTTACTAAATCCATATTGCTCACTTCATAAGCAGTAAGCACACCGTCTTCGATTCCTTTGATCCGCCTGTTATACTTCCACACATTGTTGGCACCTGAGAGTATGAGCCCCGAACGGAAAAAAGGGTTGGCACTTGATTTATACATACCTCTCGCCGTAGTCGTTTTCATTTCATTTGCATCGTTCAGCCAAGGCTTCTCAGGATTCGGGTCGGGAAAGAAAAAGCCATGTGTTGAAATATGAATTATAGAAGGCGATCTGTTACCGCTCATTGATTTAAAAGCTTCTTCAGTGCCTTCATCGCCCGAAAATATTTTGCTCTGGTATCCGTTTTTGCCGAAAATTCCGGAAATTTTCTCAGCCTCTTCCATAGTTCCCTTCAGATATCCCCAGCCTCCTCTTTCCCGCCGTTCACTCAGAACTTCTTCCATTTCAGAGCCATCCCCCATATTTTCGTCATACTCACCCCTTGACCTCATGGCATTGGTAACCATAACCGCTGAATCAACTTCATATTTAATACCTCCGAAAATATATGCATCGTTCAGTTTTGTGCCTTCGCCTTTCCCGCTTTTCCTGTCAGTAACTATTTCCCTGAGCGAACCCGAATATTTTATTTTGTATTTGTCTATAAGCAATGACCTGTCATCCGGCGCGAGGGCAGCAAATGAAACACGGCAGAGCAATCCTGACGGCGATATGAAAACCTGATTTATGCCGTTCAGATATTTTTCGGCAGGCTGAAATATCAGATCGTATAATTTGCGGCTTTCAGCAATGTCTTTTACATAAATATTTTCCTCCGTTCCGGATGAAATAAACTTTTCAATATCCCTGGAGGCACAGAGTTTTAAAAATTCGGGGGGACCGGAACCCGCCCTGACAATGAAAGCGGCATAAACATTTTCCTCCAGAGTGTCCAGCATTGTTGCGTAATCCTTCCCTACCGGATTGAAATTAACATATTCTATTACTGCTTCATCCGGTTTAAGAGACATCTGAAGATCCTCATATCCGATATCACGCGACTCCACTTCATTCTTATAATACTCCGACAGATAAACTAAATTTGACTCATACTGATCCACTCTGGCTTCAAGCTCTTTGATATTAATTCCTTTTGATTTCCTTTCCGCGGGAGTCATAGAGTAAGCATCGGTTATCAATGTCCTGTAAGCGGTCAGGGAATCATAATTGGACAACACTGAAATATCATCTGACGAGCAAATTCTTCTTTTCATTCCGATAGCCGAAGTCAATATTACACCTCTGGTTGCAATCTGTAAATTCATAAGACTCAGAAGGAAGCTCTTATCACCTGATATTTCCGACAATCCGTATGTATAATAAATATCGGAATTTTGCAATAAATACTCCTGTGTGAATATACTGAATGATTCGGGTTCACTATAGATTGATTCCTTCATTTCTGTCATGACGGAAGCAATTTCCGCGAGGAGGAGGGGTTCTGTTTCATTGTATTGCCCGGTCTTGTAATATAACCTCGCGAGCTGTTGCTTTGAATTGCGGTTGACGGAATTCTGAAATCCGGTATCATCTTTATCAGCCATTCTCCCCGATATTTGCAAAATATCTTTGACAAGGGTAGTTGCTTTTTCGTATTGGTAAGTTTCTTCGTATATGTTAGCGAGGTCGCATAAACAATTCATATACGGACCCGTTTCTTCCTCGGGCAGTTCCATAACCACTTTATATGCTTCTTCATATATCACCTGTGCTTTTCCGAGCTGTTCATCCTGAAAATATATGCCCGCAAAGCGGTCAAGCGCTTTTATATAATCCGGATGCTTGCCGCCATGTACGGTTTTCATGAGTGAAATGGTTTTTTTATACGCGGATACGGCATCGCCGAACCTGTCCATGAACTGATATAATATAGCGAGGTCCAAAAGAACCGTAGCGTACTCCTTACTCTTTTCACCCGAATTATTGTTAATAATCCCAAGAGACTGCCTGTACATAACGAGAGCTTTTTCATATTCCCCCTCGCCCCAATGTATCCTCGCACGCTTATCCAGAGCTATGGCAAATTTGACGCTGTTTTCACCGTAATCGTTCGCGGCTTTAACCAACGCCTTATCGGCAAATTTCGCCGCCCCATCATACGAATGAGCCTTAAAATATTCATCGGTTTCCCTGAACAGTTCATCGAGGGACTGTGATTGCAATGCGGAACAAAGCACTAGTGAAAAAATGAAGACAAAGAAAAAATACCTCATAATAATTTTACCCTCCTTAATGTGCGAATATAATAAGTTTTAACAATATTCGAAATGTTAAATCTGATAATAAAAATATTTCGCATTGACTCAAAAATAGAATAAATCCCCATCATTTTTGAAGTGAGTAAAACAGGAAAAGTGCTAACGAAATTGATAACGGAAATTTGGTGAAGAATTTAAGCCCTGTAAGAATTTAGTTTACAGGGCTTAAATTCTGCGCTCGCAACGTGATTCGAAACAGTACTCTCAAGTACTCACTTCACCAGGATCATACGTTTTATATCGCTGAAATCGTCTGCCGTCAGCCTGTAGAAATATACTCCGCTTGTGAGCTGAGATGCGTTAAATAATGCTTCATAACTACCCGCGGATTTCTTTTCGTTTACGAGTGTTACTATTTCCCTGCCGATAGCGTCATACACAATCAAGGATACGAATCCGGTTTTTGCGATATCAAAACTGATTTTGGTTACAGGATTAAACGGGTTCGGATAGTTCTGGCTCAGACTGAAGACTGCCGGATTATTATTGTTACCTGCTATATTTAAAGCGACAAGTTCATAACCGGTAATCCTTATATTATCTATATACCAGCCGTCCCAGTTAATGCTTGCGCCGCAGGAATCTCTGAACCTTACGAGCATATTATTAGAGCCGCTGACAATTGAAGTTAAATTAAAACTCTGAAATTTCCATGCCGCTGAATCTTTCCCGTTAAATACCGCGATTCTATTCCACGTAGTTCCGTTATTAGCGGAGACATCAACAAATCCATAATCATGCAGGGATTCGAGAGCATATTTCTGATAGAAACTTAAGTAAACCGCAGGATATGAAGAAACATTAAGTGGAACAGAAACCATCTGCCCGACAGAGTTACTGACGCAAGAGCCTTTGAACGAATGCGTTGGTGACAGATATTTATTCGTTACTACGGCAAAATTAGTCATTGTCGTCCAGTTAGATGTTCCGTTTTCAGCGCTATCCGCCAGTACAGTGTATCCCGTTCCAACGAATATATTGATATTATTGTCATACATAGTGATAGTATCATTCTGTCTGATTCTAAGCCTTGCGGTCAAAGCGGAATTATTCGGGCAGGCGGCACCGATTGTGAAATTGAATGTTACACTGTCCGATACTAAAAATCCCAGCGATGTTTTTGTATAAACCTGCACCGGTATGTTCAAGGAACCGGAGAGAGGAGTAAACTCAACCTTAACATTTTCCGCATTACCAAGTCCTTTATTCCTGAGAAGCACTTTTAAATTTCCCGTTTCATTCTGAGTATAACTCATCTTATTCAGTCCGGAAGTCAATAATTTGATATATGGTCCGGCAACCAGAGAATAATACGTATTCATAAACAGACAGGATTGTGCCTCGGGCAAAATATTTGACTGAGGGGGCCAGAAGCCTATAATCCCAACTTCCGGAAGCATACCAAAAATGTGGTTCGGGTGACCGGTTGAATCATTGCTGTAAAGCCAGTCAATATTGCCTCCGCGGATATAATAATTCAGTGCTTGAAAAGTTGTTCCAAACAGAAAATTATTTACAGCGACAATATCATTTCCAAATTCATTATACACCGCATCGTCAGGCGTCGGAAGCGGGTCGCTCCAAGCCCACGGCTTTGTTAAATAATTCCCGTAAGTGTGATAGTCCAGCTGAACTTTAAAGTTTCTCGAGTTAACAAAAGCCCTGTAGTTCTGAGTTTCGGGTTCCGAAAAAGGAGCAGTTCCCCTGTATGTATCAGAAGAGGGTGAAGTCGAAGAGCCGCCGTTCGGAGAATTCCAGAAATTATATGTTCCGTAATTTCTGTTAAGGTCAACGCCGGTAGCTCCTGACTGAGGAGTCCTGTTTTTTCTCCACATACCGCCGCCTGTTGGATTAGTAGTTTCGTTATAAAAATATCCGTCAACGTTGATTATAGGTGTCCAGTAAATTTCACGGTTATTCAAAATATAAGTAGCAACCGGGTCAATATTGTAATTCTCGACAAGCCAGTAAACATAATAAAGCACATTTTCCATTCCGAGAGGCTCCCTGGCATGAGTTACACCGTTGTACCATACTTCAGGTCTGCCAGTCGGGTTATCGGGATTTTTCGTAATTCTTACTGTCCACATCGGTCTGTTTTCATAAGAATTCCCTATAGAAAACTTTGCGGAAACCAGCGACGGATATTGAATCCGTAAAGAATCCAGTTTATTAATCATTTCAGCAACTTTCAGATGTCCGCCCATAGTTCCGTAAATTGAATGGCTTACACTATAATCCTGCCGGGACTTCTGAATCGCGGCATTTAATTCTCCCTGAGTCATTTTAGGAAAACTGTTATAATAATTAATCCAGTCGTCAATAGTTACCATGTATGGCACTCCCGACAATTGCAAAAGCTTTATTTCGCGTTCGGATAACCACGTCTCAAAATACTGACCCTTGTAATTTACTCCTCCATCGAGGAACAATCCCGCTTTTCCGATTCTGCTGAAATCGTATTGCGAGGTCGCGAATATTCTGACCTGAGAATATTTTTCCTGAATGTTATTGCCCTTAACATTATCTCCCTGGGCGTTTAAGTTCAGAGAAAATACGATTACAATAGCACTAAAGAAAGCCGCTGACAGGAATAACTTTTTCATAATTTTATTATTATGTTATGATATCTGCTTAATTATACATAATAGAAAAAATGTTTGTATTATTCAATAGCACAAAAAAAATCGGGCAAATCTCAGAATATAGTATTTACCCGAATAAAAAGAGTTTGGTTCGGGATTCGAATAATATAATTTCTGCACATTTGTTGCCCATTTTGGAAGATTATTTGCAGTGCTGTCAAGACACCAGCCTAATTCACCTTAATGATTTCCCAGCACGAGAAAGACGGAACAGAATGACACACAATATCAAAATATGACCTTAAAAGATGATGACGGTCTCTGATTGTTACCGGATTCTGTACAGTAAGTTTTTCCGACATAAAAGTGTCGCCCCGGTCAATAAAAAAGGGGCTTTTTACGCCCCTTTCAGAATATCATTTACTATACGGACATTTGTCCTCATCTCAAAAGCACCATTTTCTTCGTAGCATAGTAACTGCCGGTGATCAGCCTGTAGAAATAAACACCGCTCGAGAGCCTTGATGCATCAAAATCTGCAGAATAATAACCTACGCTCATGAATTTATCTGCCAGAACTGCAACTTCCTGGCCAAGCTGGTTGTAAACTTTAAGCGAAACATTTCCTTTAACAGGTATCTGGAAATTAATCTTTGTGACAGGATTGAACGGGTTAGGAAAGTTCTGTCCTAATGAATATTCAAAAGGTATCCCCGATGATATATTCTGTATTCCTGTGGTTGATATGTTTGTTTCCCATAACCCCCGTCCATAAGTTCCGGCTCTGAGTTTATCACCTGCAGAGTTATAATATATATCAAGCTCTGTTACTACAACATTCGGCAAGCCATTGCTGAAAGGCGCCCAGTTATTATTACCGTCTTTTACATAAACTCCCCTGTCTGTTCCAACATATAAAACAACCCGGTCTGAAACGGACTTGTATTGCACGATACTCATTACCGGAAGATTCGGAAGCCCCGCAGAAATATTTCTCCAGCTGTCACTTCCGTCTGTTGATTCAAATACTTTCATTGTATCATTATATCCGCCTAAGGTAATCCATAATGTGTTTTTGTCATCGTGCTTTACTGCAATGTAAGTTAGATAGTACGATGTGTCTGCAGGAGAAGAATTAACACTTGTCCAGTTGGTTGCACCACCGTCAGTCGTTTTATACATATTAGCCGGGTCCGAAGCGTACAGGACATTCGTATCCGAAGGTGCTATTACAAGACTACGTATTTTACTAGAGCTTAAACTCTGGGAAATACGCTTCCATGAGTTTCCCCTGTCGGTTGTTTTGTATATTGTATCATAGCCTGCATAGAGTATAGAGTTGTTGTACGGATTCATGATAAATGGTGTTACCCAGGCACCTTTTGGTTTTCCGGGAATATTATTTGAGATTTTTACTGCTGAATCCGTTTGGTATCCGTTGAAATTTCTATAAATATCACCATCTTGCAAGGTTATATACATAAAATTACTGTTTGAATAGTCAATTATGCATTCCATACCGTCTCCGCCGGCAACATCTTTCCAGCCGGAATTTGAATACAATTTAGTCCCATTATCCTGTAAACCTGTCAGAACTAAATTTGGATTTGTTTGAGATACACCGATTCTGTAAATCTGGTTTATCACAAGTCCGTTAGACAAATCCGTCCAGTTTGTTCCACCGTTTGTTGTTTTATAAATTCCGCCGTCATTGCCTTCAAATAAGGTCGTGCTGTTGTTCTGGTAAACAAGTGCATGTTTATCTGCATGAACGACAGGTCTTGGCGGATTTCCGTTTTCAGGGGGAGAAGGAGTCCAAGATGTACTTGATACCCAGCTTTCACCTCCGTTAATAGATTTCCACGTCGTTATAGCTCCTATAAATATAGTGTTAATATCTGAAGGTGAAACTGCTATGCACAGATCGAAGCTACCCTGTTTCATCGGGTCCAATAAGCCACTAGTGTAATAACCCAATATACCTACAGGTGTATTAACGTCAGCTCTTGAAAAATTTGATCCCGAAGTTGTTGACTTCCACACTCCGCCAAAACCATCTGCTGATGTTGCAACAAGAGCATAAACGAATGATGAATTTGCAACTGAAACTCCAAGCTCAGCACGGGCGCCAGGACACACTGACACAGTATTATATCCGGCACCATCATTTATTAACGTGGTCACATAAATCTGGTTATTTACGGAACTTGATGCAAATATAGTACTCTGGTTATCTGCTTTAAACTCCATATCCATACAAGGGTTCGGATATATTTTATTTTGCCATGTTGCTCCGCCGTCTGTAGTTTTAAAAATACCATCTGATGTGGATGCATACAGTGTTTCACTGTTAACAGAATGAATCAACAACCTGTAAACTAATTTTTTCTGGTTTATTGTGTAAGTAATTCCGGTTGCATACCATGACACCC
>Ga0247841_10008451_pt1 | contig 14822 bp, 10 predicted proteins | sample LaCruzMarch2015__2_FD_192410 | JGI IMG/M metagenome (GOLD analysis project Ga0247841, IMG submission 192410) | Freshwater microbial communities from meromictic Lake La Cruz, Castile-La Mancha, Spain - LaCruzMarch2015_18m | ecosystem: Environmental > Aquatic > Freshwater > Lake | place: Spain...
TGATTTTCTTAATTGAAGTTCAGCCGATTGTGTTTCTCAGTACAGAAATCATGAAAATGAATCAAAATATAAAAAATACTCAAATGTTTCTCTATATGTAAACTATTGCCTATCTTTGCACGATAAAAACGAATTATAAATGACTAAACTATTTGAAATTGTATTTTTAGAAGAATGTTTTGATTTTCTAAAGAGCATTGACAGAAAGCATTATGAGAAAATTCTTTACAACATTCGTAAATCACAGACAGAAAACAATCCGGAACTTTTCAAAAAAATAAATGAAGATGTTTGGGAATTCAGAACGCTTTATCAAGGCTTACAATACAGATTATTAGCATTTTGGGATAAAACAGACAAATCAAATACGTTAGTAATTTCCACACACGGTTTTATTAAAAAAAGGAGTAAAGTTCCTGACTCCGAAATACAAAAAGCAATTCAAATAAGAATTAAATACTTTAACGAGAAAACAAAATGAAAACATACACTTTAGATGAAGTTCAAGACAAACTAATCGGCACGATTGGTACACCCGAGCGGGACAGATTTGAATATGAATTACAATTAGAAATGATTGGTGCTGCCATTAAACAAACCCGAAAACAAAGACATTTAACGCAAGAGGAACTCGGCAATATTATTGGTGTAAAAAAAGCTCAGATTTCACGTTTGGAAAACAAAGCGAGCAATGTAACTTTCGATACGCTTTTTCGTGTATTTACGGCGTTAAAAGCAAAAGTTACATTTCAAGTGGAAATACCCTGAAACTTAAATAAAAAAACCGACTCCCCTTTATACCCCAAGGCAAGTTCGGCTTTTTTATGTCTATTCTGGGTGCAACATAAAGTCGCACTCCGAATATTGATTTGTATAGTTATATCGGCTGCGTTTCAACATAAAACTTGAATCACATCCGATATTTTTATTCGCAAACAATATTTACATGCGTTTTGTTATTCTTTCAGCAAGAAGTTTAGTATATTTGCAACTTATAATTTTCAAAATTTGAAGCTATGATTCATACAGTTCAAATAAATGATGAAACTCCAATTGGCAAACGCATTTTAAATGATTTGCGCAAACACCAAAATGAAGTAGTGTTTAACAATAAAGCAGAAATAAATTTGCCACCTGAAGGATATATGACTGGTGATGAGTTTTTTTCAGGCATCAAGAAAGAATTAATGAAAAGATGTCAAGAGAATGGTTTACTACAGTGAAAGGGCTCAACAAGATCTTATTGAGATTTTTTGGGGTTTAATTACATGGGAAAAACATCCTCTGGAATATAGCCATGCAGTTGCCTACTTAGATGACATTTATGAAGTTTGTAATTCGCTTGACTACACAAATTATCATGCCAGCACTCAATATCAACTACACAAGCAATTTGGTAGTAAAGTGTATAAATATAAGCGCAATAAAAATACCACATGGTATATTATTTATGATTTTGATATTTCAAATAACAGCCTGCTAATTAAGCACATACTACCTAATCATACAACAATAGAAGAATTCTAATTAATCAATTCTACTCCGTACAAAATTGAATAGGCACTTAAAATAAAACAGGAGTTTGAAAACAAACCGAGCAATGTAACTTTCGATATCCTATTTCGTGTATTTACAGCGTTAAAAGCAAAAGTTACATTTCAAGTAGAAATACCCTGACTCTTAAATAAAAAACCGAACTCCTCCTTTTATCCAAGGCAAGTTCGGTTTTATTATGTCTATTCGGGGCGCGACTTTGAGTCGCACTCCGACTGTGCATTTCGAAACCCGAAATGCGAAACAAATTTATTTTACTGGAGTATTTTTAAGCGTTTCAACCAAATAATCCCAGAAAAGCTGCACGGTGGCAATGTTTACTTTTTCGTCGGGCGAATGTGGGTAACGAATCGTTGGGCCAAACGAAATCATATCCATGTTGGGATAATGCGTACCTAAAATACCACATTCGAGTCCGGCATGAATAATCATGATTTTGGGCGTCTTGCCATATTTGTTTTCGTAAACGGAAGTCATTTCTTTCAAAATGGGCGAATCAAGGTTTGGTTTCCAACCCGGATAACCACCAACAAATTCAACTTTTGCACCAGCTAATAAAAAGTTACTTTCGATAATAGAAGCCAATTCGTCTTTGCGCGAATCCACCGAACTACGAAGTAGCGAGCGCAATTCAATAGTTTTGCCGTTCGATTTGATAATTGCTAAGTTATTCGAAGTTTCCACAACTGTTGGTAACTCGGGAATAAAGCGATAAACGCCATTAAAGCAAGCTGTAACGCCGTTAATCAAATCGTCCTGAATCTCTTCGGGGATAAGTCCTGCAGGTAAAGCCACTTCTTCGGCAGTAAGCGAAATATTATTTTCAACGCCTGCAAATTCTTCTACAAAAAGCGTTTCCATTTCGTCAATCAAATCCATAATGTCCTCTACACCATCGGCAGGAACAGTGATTACAGCAAAAGCCTCGCGCGGAATGGCATTGCGCAAACTTCCACCATCGATGCTCGCCAATCGGGTTTCGTATTCGGCTACAGCTGTTTTCAGGAAGCGGAACATCAATTTGTTAGCATTGGCACGTTGCAAATGAATATCCACACCCGAGTGACCTCCCTTTAAGCCTTTGAGGGTAACTTTAAGCGCCACATCGCCTTCCGGAATTTCAGATTCGTTGTATGCAAAAGTGATATTCGCATCCAAACCACCAGCACAACCCACATATAATTCGCCTTCGTCTTCCGAATCCAAATTCATCAGAATATCGCCTTTCAAAAATCCGGGTTGAAGTCCGAATGCACCGTGCATGCCCGTTTCTTCGTCCACCGTTATGAACATTTCGATAGCCGGATGGGCAATGTCTTTCGATTCGAGAATGGCCATAGCAGCCGAAACGCCAATACCATTATCGGCACCAAGCGTAGTATCTTTTGCAGTTACCCAGTCGCCATCAATGTAGGCTTGTATAGGGTCGGTTTCGAAATTGTGAGCCACACCGGAATTTTTCTGCGGCACCATGTCCATGTGCGACTGCAAAACAACTGCTTTGCGGTTTTCCATGCCCGTAGTAGCGGGTTTGCGCACCAATACGTTTCCTATTTCGTCGCGGAGAGTTTCTAAACCTAACGATTTACCATAATTTTCGAGAAAAGTACCTATTTGTTCTTTTTTGCCCGATGGGCGAGGCACCTGTGTAAGGCTATAAAAATGTTTCCAGAGCGCTTTTGGCTCCAACTGAAGAATTTCACTCATAATTTTTTATTTGATGTTGTATATTTATACTGATTTTATTAACTGCAAATATCCGTATTTTTTTCGAGAAAAACAATTTAGTTAATGAATTTTATACGTCTATATTTATGAAAAGCACTTTAAATTTTCTGCTTAATTACTGCTTCACCCAAATCAACTCTTCGGTGTCGAATCCTAGTTCTTGGGCTTTTTGGAGGTATGCTTTTTTAATTTCTTCGGGTATCGTTTTTTGACGTGAGAGCAACCACAAATAATCGAAACCACTGCTTACAATAAGTGCGTATTGATAATTTTCATCGAGTTTTACAATGTTATAAGCACCGTAAAATGGTCCAAAGAACGACACTTTCAAGCTACCAATATTCGTATCGCCTGCAAATTTTGCTTTTCCTACCGATTCGCTCCAGGTGTTCGATTTGGTTTTAAAACCACGGTTTAGCACTTTTACTTTCCCATCGGCTCGTAAACTGTAAGTGGCTGTAACATTGGATAAGCCGCGTTCGAAACTATGGTCGAAGCGGGCAACTTCGTACCAGGTTCCAAGGTATTTTTGCAGTTCGAAATCCGAAATAGCATTGGTGGATGGAGGAGTTTTGGCACAAGCAGTAAAGCCGATAATTCCGGCTAATGCGATAAATAGCGATTTAAATTTTCGTAGCATGGTGTTTTCTTTTTAGAATTAGTAATAAAACACTTAACTGCGAACAATAGTTTAAATCAGACGAATGAAGTAAAATATATACTAAGCTAAATGTGCTTAATGGCCTCTTTAACAGTCATTTTTTCCTTAATGTTTCTGGATTTTGCTAATTGATTGCAAACACTGATAATGCCGTTTTCAAGCATGTCGTGCCCGTTAAAAATCTCGGCACTCATGCAGTCGACAGTGCAGGCAAGTATTCCGGCATCACGCAGCGAATCAAGACTTTTTATTCCGGCGTTGTTCTTACCAATTCCGGCATCATTGAAAAACACGGCTTTAAGCTGAAGTTTTTGGGCATAATGTCCGGCACTTACACCACCATGCGAGCCACACACAACAATATCGCCTGCATTACTCTCGTTTAAAAAGGTGATGCTATCAGCTATTGTGATGTTTACCCCATCAATTTGAGTTTGGGTTTGTTTTTTTAGAGTTGTGCTGCTATCTTTTTTTTTAGCAACGGGCTCTTCAAAAGGCTTATTTTCTGGGATCGACGACAGATTATCGGAAAGATAGTTTATTCTGGCAACGGCATTTTTTACAGAGTCACCGATTTGGATTCCGGCATTTACGGCTAAGGTATTGGTATGACTTATAATCCCGCTTTCCCAAGTATCTGCGGCAACACCAATTTCGGCGCTGTAATGGTCAACTGCACATGCCAAAATGCCTTCAGCGGCATAAAAGGACAGTCCGCTGATTCCTGCCTGATTTTTGCCTATTCCGGCATTGTTCAGGAAAACGGCTTTCACATGACAGTTTTTCAATTTTCGGGCAAAGGTGCCGTTATCGCCACAATGGGATGCGCACACAAGAATAGGACTTATATTGTCGGGTTGTATATAACCTAAACTATCCAGTAGTATTACATTCATAAAATAAAAATATCAGCCCCCTATCCCCCTAAAGGATTGCCCCCTAACCCCCTAAAGGGGGAAAAAGAAAAATTAGTATTGATAATTACAAAATATATGAGACGAAAGTAATATAAGCTCCCCCTTTAGGGGGTTGGGGGGCAGGTTTTGGCAATTTCTATCCCCTTTTCATAAGCTTTGATATTTCCTTCAATAAATTTTGCCGGAACGCTTTCGCGTACAAGCTGCATCATTTCCTCGTGCGCATACCCTCTGAATTCGGCATAAATGGCAAGCATAACAATATTCATCATTTTGCTGATATCAAATTCCGCGCTTTTGTTCTCTTCGGGGTCAATAATAAATGTCTTAATGCCCGACCGTTTAATTAGCTCTGTTTTAGATTCGGGCATATCTTTTTCCAATCGGGTGTTTACGCTGGAAGTGCTTAACTCAAAAGTGCTTGAGAAAATGATGCCATCCTCTTTCAGGCAATGCAAATAACGGAGTGTTTCGGTTTGTTCGAACGACAGCAGGTAATCCACATCGCCTGCTTTGATAAAAGGCGATAACACCGGTTTAGTTGAATAGCGGAAATGACTCTCGACTCCTCCACCACGTTGTCCTAAACCAATTACGTCCGATATTTTTAACTCATAACCAAGTTTCATGTAATACTTGCTTAACACGTTGCTGAAAAGTAGAATTCCTTGTCCACCCACACCAGCTATAATAATATTTTTTCCTGTATCCTGCATTTTTTATAATTTTATAGCGTCAAACTTACATGCCGTAGAACACAAACCACAGCCCACACAAAGATCCTCGTTAATAACTATCTCCACTTTTCCGTCGGCACCTTTTTTACTCTCAATAGCTAAACATCCGATATTGATACACTTACGGCATTGCGTACAAAGTTCCTGATCAATTTGATAAATGTCGCTTTTTGGCAACTTAAATTTGGTTACACAAGGTTTTTGTACAATAACTACCGAATTTGTGTTCGAATTTACCGCATTCAGAATAGCCTTTTCGAGGTTTTCAAATTCGTATGCATCAACGGTTACAATATCTTTTACACCAATAGCTTCGCAGACTTTGGCGATTTCCAGTTTATTTTCCGGTTTATAATTAAACCCAAACTCACTGGAAGCAATATGCTGTCCACCAGTCATTGCAAGGCAGCTATTATCAACAATAATCGTCGTTGACTGACTGTCGTTGAAAATCAGATTCATCAGTCCGTTGATTCCGGTTGCCCAAAAACCACCATCACCAATCATGGCCACAAAATTTTCCTTGTGATTGGTTGCTACATTATAACCATGAGCCAGCGCTATACTCGACCCCATGCATTTTTGCAACGAATAGGATTCCATGTGTGGAAAACAACCAATTAAACCACAGGTAACATCGGCAGCCGCCTTGATTTTATGATTTCGAAGTATTTGTGAGATGAATAGGTGTGAGCACCCTGCACAACTAACCGGCAATCGGAATGGAATGCCTTCCATAAGCGTTCTTTTGGGTGCATCCGGAACAAGTTTTTCCTCAATAATATCGGGAGTAAAGCGCATCATTTCGGGGAATTTTGGGAATAATTCTTTTCCTATGACCGAAATGCCCAAATCCTTGATATTCTTTTCCATTATATCATGACCGTCTTCAATCACATAGAGTTTTTCAACATGTTCGGCTAATTCGCGAATCAGTTTTTCGGGCAGTGGCATCACCATTCCCACTTTCAGAATGGAGGCATCGGGCAACACTTCTTTTGTGTAAAAGTAAGGTGTTCCTGCTGTAATTACTCCAATTTTTTTACCCTTCAACTCCAGTTTGTTAATATCGAAATTGTTGCAGTCCGCAGCCAAGCGCCTCATGTGAGCCGGAAAATCGTTAAAGCATTTGGTTAACTTTGGATGCTCCGAGCCCTTGGCATTCATCATCATGGTTGTCATGATAACCTTGCTGAAACTCACCTTATATTTACTTCTGCATTTTGCTTCGTATGTAATGCTTTCGTCGATGGCAACTCCACTGGTTGTTTTGCATATTACCGATGTAATTTTAAGAATAACCGGAGTGCTGTATTCTTCGCTAATCTCGAATGCTTTAATCATCAGATCCTTGGCCTCCTGACTATCGCTAGGCTCCAATACTGGTATATTAAACATATTGCCATAATGACGTACATCATTGTAATCATCACCCGCAATACGACCTACATCATCGCCAACTACCAATACCAAACCACCGTTAATCTGACTGCCTGCAGCACCACCCAATGCGTCGGCTGCTACGTGCAAGCCCACAGTTTTCATTACTGCTAAGCTACGATAACCTGCAAACGAAGCGCCAATGGCAACTTCTAAACCAACTTTTTCATTTGTCGACCACTCACAATAGATATCAGGGTACCGCTGCTGGGTATAATCCATTACTTCGGTGGAAGGTGTACCCGGAAAACCGGAAGCAACTTTAACGCCTGCTTCAAAGGCACCTCTGGCAACTGCTTCGTTACCATTCATCATTTTCATGGTGGTAATCTTATTTTCTTTCTTCATATTATTAAAAAAAACTCCAAGTATTTTGCGTATTTTTATCGATTTTCTGATAAATCCGACAAAATTAATGCTTTTTTGTTACACTCCAAAATCAAATAGCAATTTAATTCAATAAATTGTAATATTATTACAGTGAAAATCAGGATTTTTTTTTGAGGGACGTTTAGGCCAAAGTCGCCACTAAAATGATAATAAAACAGTTCGGAACGGTTGAGAGTCGGATAGAAACATGCTTACATGGAGCATTAAGGAGTTATTACACCATTGCCCTCAAGTAAGCGTATTTTGAACACTACCTTGCTCCATAGAGCCTGTAGCTTCGTGTCACACGCTTTAAATATGGAAATTTATATCTAAAATAAGGTAGAAAATTATTTTTTAATAAAACTTAGTTGCTGTGTGGTTTGTGAACTTACATTGGTAACTAAAACGCAATATATGCTGGGAGGCAAAAATGAAACATCCAACTGATTGTTTACAATGTTGTTTTGCGAAATGACTTCACGACCATCGATGCCATAAACTCTGCAAGTTAAATTATCGTTGCTGTTGATCCCGCTTATGCTAAGTTTGTCCGAAACGGGATTTGGGAACACTTTCAATGCGTGTTTATCCAAAAGCTGACTCACTGCCGTAGCCGACTTAATGCGTTGAATTTTATTGATGCTTTGAGCCAGATTAACCAATGTGTCAGCCGAAATTAATTGCTGCTCGTCGAGTGGTGCATATATTTCGAGACTCGATTTCAACATCTTACCAGTGTTCAAAGCCGCAATTTCAACACTGTTCATGCCTGAGCGGTAAAGCATCCAATCGCGGTAGTCGATAGCCGAAGGAGCTGTTTCGGGATTTATTGTAAATTCTGTTGGAACCAGTTTTTCGCTAACCGAACCAACCTGTGTATTGTCAACATAGAGATTTGTTTTTCCCAAGGCGTAATAGTGTGTTAGCGTAATTTTGTGCCATTGTCCATCGTTTACGGTAGCTGTTCCGGTTATGGTTGTGCCACTTGGCGAAATATACGAAAGCGTTCCGTTGGATTCAATACGCAACAAACCCTGTGTGCTATTGCTTGTAAATGTGGCTATAACTCCGGTTGCTTTAGTTCGAATATCAATTACGTTGGTGAATGAATGTATTGTATTTTCGGGAACGATATTAAATTTATCCGTAGTAATGGTTGTACCTGCACGAAGCCACGAATTGCCATTTTGCTTAGTAGGTTGTGGTTTATTGGCAGCCAATGCATCGAAAAGGGATGGCACTATGGTATGAAAGAATTCAATATGCCCCTCGGTATTTGGATGAGCAGCGTCCATCACATAACCGGTTACCCATTTACCTGTTTCATCGTCGTCGGCACCCAAAAAATTATAACTCGGCACATCCCACTCGTGAATTAGCAAATTCATTTGTTTTACAAAGTTATATTCAGTAGCAGTGTAGCTGCCATGAGCATAGCAATTGGCTACAATTGGAATTTTTCCGGCAGCGCGAGCTTTGTTAATGAGCAACAACATATTGTTTTTAAACTGGTCGAACTTAGGTTGTCCGCCGCCCATAATTCCTTCGTTACCAAGCGAAAGCGCGTACACCACGTATTTGCTGTTGTCGTTTAATAAGTCTGTTTCCCAACGATTTAGCAAGTCGGGAGTGGCGTTTCCACCTATGGAAATATTAGAAATAGACCAGTTTAATCCCTTATTTGAAGTAAATCGTTCGGACAATAACTGATTGTATCTGTAAGAATAGCCCTGATTATTGGTAGCTCCCCAACCGTATGAAACCGACGAACCCATTTGCGAAATGCGCAACGGATTTATAGGGTAAATTTTATAGCTGCCGGTTGCCAGATTCACCCTTATAAGCACCTCACCCGAAACTGCAGGAGTAATTTCAGTACCATTCTGAGCAATCGTTCCCGCACTTGCCCCCATGCCGTATACCAACGGATTTTGATCGGCTTTGGACGAAATAAAACGTAGTGTTCCGGCTGTATTTAGCGTTGTCGAAATTTCAAATAATCCGTTTACATTATCGGTGGTACTGCCCATTACTTGTGTAAGAGTCAGTGCATTTGTTGCGTTTGTACCAGCTTGCGTAGCCGAGCCAGTTAAGTACAATTCGGTAATCTGATTGCTGATTGTAATTTGTTTGGTTGCACTTATCGTTTGTGAGTTTTGGATAAACGAAGCACTAACCGTTACCACGCCATTCTTTTTGGGAGTAAGCAATCCACCACTACTAATTGTTGCAATACTGTTATCGTCCACCGACCAGTTTATAATGTGAGGAGTGGCATTGGAAGGCGTATAAACAACTGATAATTGGGATGTAGCACCGGATGAAGTGATATTGCTGCCCGAAATTTCGATGGAAGTGGCATCAACCTGCACCACATCATATTCTTCAATTTTCAGGGCATTGATATAAGCAAAAGCGTCGGTAGAAGTGGCAATTGTTGTTAGTGAAATATTCCCTGAAGCATCAGGAGTAATCAACCCAGTAGTATATACATTACTGTTATTTCCGTAATATGTAACTGCTTTGGTATTGCTTCCTTGCGATGTAAGCGAATAACTTACATTTAATGTTGTAGGATATGAAATTGAAGGATTGATATAAACGGTTCCACCTAAACCAGTAGCAGTTGAAGTAGCTAATGTTCCAACCACTGGAGAACCATCTCCTTGAAAACTAAATTGACTTGTACGGTCAGAAGCATTGTTTCGACTACCAAATATTTTGAATTTATACCTTTTTTTTGTGTCGAATCCTGCGAAATTTATGATCGGACCATTTGTTTTTGCTTGCGTATAAATATAATCTTGAGTGGCTGTAGGTATTGCTAAATCGGAGTTAAAACCAAACTGACTTGCAAATGGGCTTAATAAACCACCATTCAATTTTCCGTTCGTAATAAATTGCGCACCACTGAATGTTAATGAATATCCGGTAGAAGTGTTTTTTGCATTTTTCAGATTTGAGAATGTGGTCAAGGGCATGGTAGTGCTTCCCGCTGCGTTTGAAATATTATTCCAATAATTTCCATTCAAATCAGGATTAGTAGTTTCATCGCCATTGGTTCCATCATTTGGTCCAAAATCGAAATAGAAATTCTGTGTATTCCCCGAAATAGTAAAGGGAACATTAAATGTACTTGTTTCAATTTTTCCAGTTTGATCCTTCAGTTTCATCCAGAAGCCACTTGAAGTCTGAATTTCAACAATAGTTTTTCCAAAATAGGCGGTAGGTGTGAGCGACATGGTCCAATTCATTCCTCCCGCATAAGTTAGTTTTGAGATTGAAGTTGAATTCGTGTAAGTAGGATCGGGATTAGATGGCGACCAAGCATACATGTACACATCCTGACCAGCTTTAAAACCAGAGTTCGACAAATCGAAAGTCCAGGTAACTGGTGCATCGAGCGCATAGGTACCCGATGGATTACCCAGAACGGTAACAGGTGAAGCAGTGGCTACTGGAGTACTAAAGGTTGTATGTAAGGATGCTGTAAGGTCTGAACTTCCAGCATTTTGTATATTAAACCAAAATTGACTTGCATTTTCAGCTATTTCTGCCGCTGATTTATTAAAGAAAACAGTTGGAGTAAAAGATAATGACCATATTTTATTGCCTTCGTTCTTGAGAACTACGGAAGAATTTGTTGGATAGTAAGTGCTCGGACTCCAAAAGTAAATCACCAAGTTTTCGGAACCTGTTAACGAACTTGTTGAAAAATCAAAAGTAAATTTAGCCGCTTGTTCAAGTATAACTAAAGGACTTGTATCTGCAGTTTTTGAATATGTTGTAGTAATAACAGGACTTGCAATTGTAGCTGCATTTGCCCACAAAAAAGAAGACAAGAATAACGCTATCGTATAAATTCTTTTACCGATTTTCATTTGATTTATTTTGTAATGCATTATTAATCAGGCTATAAACGGAGTGTTCGTATACGAATCCGTTGAAATGTGGTTTCTTGTTTCAGAAGGCCCGGCAGGAGGTGTTGATTCCAATGCTAGCGAGATTTCGTTATCCAATTCAACAAGCTCAATTTGAGGTGAAATGTATGATTTTTTGTTTTCCATGATATTCGTTTTTTGCAACCACAAAGAACACAGAGTTTATTCACAAAGCTTTGTGCTTTTTGTGTCTTCTTCGTGTTCTTTGTGGTTCAGTCTTATTTAATAATTACTCTTTTTGATACATTCGCAACTTTTACAACATAAACACCTGTTTTTTGTTTCACGCTTCGTATTTCACGTTCCGTGTTTAGAATACCATTTTCAATTAATTGTCCAACAGCATTGTAAATACTGTACTTGCTGTTTGGTTTGGCTATTATCATGATTTGGTTTTGGGTATTTACAAATACCGACACAGGATCGATGTTCGTATTGATTGTGCCAGTTGAAACCTCTGGTGCTCTGAACAGCAGACTAAAACGACTTTCGTTGTTTGACGTTGCTGTAGCAGTTGTAAAACTGTATTCTGCTGCACTTGTCAATTCAGTTTGTGTATTTGCAACCTTGTCGAACAGATAGATACTTGTTCCTTGAGGCAGATTATTCAGTTCACTAATTTTGAATTTTAGAGTAGATGCAGCATTCAAACTAAATCCTAACGGAATTTCCATATTGTCTGTGATTGCATTTAAGCCGTTTATCACCAATCGTTCATCATTAACTTTACTGTACAGATCAGGCACAGTAGTACTATTGTTCATCATTTTTGGAGAATCGTAGGCATCGTAACTGTTGCTTGCCGCAGCGTCCTCATAAATCAGCAATTCGTCATTTTCGGTTCCATTAATCAATTGCAAACGCACACTGGCTCGAGTATCCTGTTTGCGTGCTTTCATTAAGTTACCATTATCGTCGCGGTGCTCGCGCATGGCATTTGTAAAGCTCATTTGTGTAGTGCTTGTTCCTGTTTTTACACGCACCCAGAAAGCTTGTGTAGGTGGAATATAGCGAGTTACGGTGGTATTTACAGGAAGTGCCCCATTGCTTACTACATAACTTGAACCAGCACCATTCCATGTAACAAATGTATATGCATCCGAACTGTTTTTGGTGCGATAATAATAGGTATTATCTAAATTTGAATTGGCTGCTGCTACATCCACCCAGTCGAGGTACGAAGGATATGGATTGCCCACTAAGTTAAATCCTTTGCCTTTGGCATCGTTGCGGGTAAGGTCGAAGGTGGTCGTAATATTTCCATTGTTAGCAGTTCCGCTAAACTGAACAGTTGTTTCTGCACTTGCCTGAGCGATATATCCTTTCCCAATCGCCATTGAGGTTCCGGTATTTAATCCTTTCCAGTAAACCGTAGAACCAGTAACTGAAAAGTCAGCATTATTACCAGCCTCCACATATTCGTAATAACGTGTGATATTGGTTGCAGGTGCCGAAGCAGTGCTCACCGGACTGGAAACATACCAGTTACGGGCAGTTCCGAGGTATTGTTGAGCAGTAACAGTTCCGCTGTATGTTCCGTTATTGAGAATCGTTGCTGTACCAGTAACGTCGCTTTGTAAGGTTATACCGCTGGTGGCAGTAAGTGTGTTGCCATTGCCAAGAGTAAGTTTAGCTCCGGGAGCAAGGGTGATACTATTTACACTTGAATTGTTATCAATAGTTAATGTTCCAGCGCTGGCAATGGTTAAACTGGTGCTGGAATTTAATCCTAAAGTAGAAGTGTTCATTGATGAAGATATACTGGTTTGTATGGGTACAATTTCACCCGATGATAAAATTTGAGCACCTGCCGTATATCCAGTAAACGAAATTTTGGCGAGTTGCGCTGAAGTTAAAGCTGCGCTACTTGAACCAATATAAATATGCCCATTTGTTCCAGTGCTACCAGCAGTTCCCGTCCAACCTGTTATATTTAAAGTACCTCCACCCCAAGTTGCAGCAGAGCTATTTGCAAAATAAAGATTCTGAGCTGAACTTGTAGCAGCCAACGCAATAGTTCCACCACTTGCGCCTACAGTTAATGCACCCATAGGATATGCGCTTGTACCACAACTAAATCCAGCTGATGCAGCTCCTGTGCTTAATGTTCCTCCATTTATAGTTACTGGGCTTTGTACACCTGATGCTCCTGATGGAATTGCGTGTGTTGCCCCCAATCTTAATGTTCCCGATGTGATATCAGTTATTCCAGAATAGGTATTTGCTCTCGAAAGTATAAGATGTCCTGTTCCTGTAGAAGATACTTTAACTCCTCCAACACCACTTAAAATATAAGCAAGGTCAAAATATTTGGTATTATTACAGGCTATATCAAAAGTTCCAGCAATTGTTTGTGTCTGAGTGCTTGGTGTTAACTTCAGGTCACCAGTTGGGGTATTAATAAATTTACCTCCACCTGCATTTGTAGTAATCGGAACAATTTGGGTTAAACCACCTGTACCAGTATATATTGCAGTTCCTACATCTGTTGCATTGCCAAGTATAACAGGTCTTCCATTTAAATTCGTTCCAAAAAAGGCAAAGTTCATGTTACCTTGCTCAATTAACCAACTACCAGTAATACCACTTCCAGCATTGTTAGTTCCAGTTATGTTTAATGTCCCAAAACCAGTCTTTTTTGCATTTCCACTTCCACCAATTACTCCAGAAATGGTTATAGTTGCTCCAGCATTAGGCACATCAATTGTTAAAGGTTGAGAACCACTTCTTAAAATATTTCCCGAAAATGTATTTGTTCCTGATGTATTTTGTCCACCAATAATTCGTGTTCCGGCATCACCAGCATTTACATTTATTGCTCTTGCAAATGTAGTTCCACCCGTTAAACTTGAAAGATAGATTTTGGCTGATGTGCTTAAAGCTCCACCATTTCCTAGCCAGATGCCACTTGCGGAATTAATATCACCACCACTTTCAATCCAAAGCTCACCATTATTTATCTGTGTTTGACCAGTATAAGTATTAATAGCTGAAAGTTTCCAAATTCCAGTTCCATTTTTCACAAGGTTTCCGGTACCAATTCCGATTATACTTGCAATGCTACCACCCGAAGCACCATCTAATGTTAAATCGTAAGCGCCGGTAATAGTTCCAGTATGTGATAATGCTATAGTACCAGCTCCACCAGTAATTGTACTTGCTGACAATAAAGTCAATAAGCCTGGGAAAGTGGCAGGTGTAGAGCTACTGTTATTTACCGCTCCTGCACCTGAAAAGCCAGCTCCACGAGTATTTAGAGGTTCGGCATTTGTATAAGTCATACCGTTCAAATCTAAAGAATAACCAGTATTAACAGTTGTTGAACCAACTACTGAACCAAGAGCTGTAGCACTGCCTAGCTTCAAAGTACCATCCGAAACAGTAGTAGTTCCTGTATAGGTATTATTACCACTCATAAATAAAGTTCCAGTACCCCACTTCGCTAATTTTATTGCCCCACTACCATCCGAAA
>Ga0247841_10008452_pt1 | contig 14816 bp, 12 predicted proteins | sample LaCruzMarch2015__2_FD_192410 | JGI IMG/M metagenome (GOLD analysis project Ga0247841, IMG submission 192410) | Freshwater microbial communities from meromictic Lake La Cruz, Castile-La Mancha, Spain - LaCruzMarch2015_18m | ecosystem: Environmental > Aquatic > Freshwater > Lake | place: Spain...
TACGCTTTTTTCAAGAACAGGCTGATATCGATCACGTCCCCATCCTATTTTAGATGTGCGAAGAATAAAGGCAAGCTGGCTTCCGCTTATTCTGTTTTCAGTATTTTTGCTCTCAATTTTAAGCAAATTATAATTTAAAAGATTTCTAAGGTGCACTTCTAAAAAATCATCTTTTATCCATAAAAGAAAACCCTTCAGGCATTTACCGGATCTGCTTTTGTCGCCAGGAAAGCCGGAAGAGAAAACTGCAGGAAGACCCAGTTTTAGGGAAACATCCTGTATTACTTCAAGATAAGGCTCAGGATTTGTATAAATTATCTCAGCATTATCGATATGCATTTTCTCAGCTGCTAGCCTGCTCAAAATTTCATATATTTCATCTCGATAATTCGCTGCATTAAATATTTCAATATCAATATCTTTATATATTTTTTCTGTGTTTATTTGTAAGCTCTGCTGATCAAAAAGAAAACTGAATTTTGAAGCTGGACAATTGGTCTGTAGCCTGCCGTCTGATGCAGCAAGTCTGTTTTTGGGTCTTTCCAGACCGTACACTTTCTCCTCTTCTATAACTATTAAACTGCTGCTGCTAATATTATATAAAAAATCTTTTTCGATTTTCTTATAACTGTTTTTTGCTGAAACTATAAATATCGAGTCTTTGTTAAAATCACTAATCTTTGTGCCGTCATAGCCGGCCAGAATAAAATTTGCAAGACTGATTATTGACGGAGAATCAATTAATGATTTTTCTTCTAATATATTTTCATAGCTTTCAAAGACAAGCTTTAAATCATGGGCTTTGTCTTTATTTATAAAAAAACTGCCCTCAAGACTCTCCGGCGGAATACCGGCAAATTTTAGTTCGGAAATATTGCCGGAAATCGCTTTGATAATTCCTTTATTTGTAACTAATTTTTTAAAATACTTTAGTTCTCCTTCTTCAGATAATTTTGTGAAAATTTCATCTGTTAAAAAATTTGCTTCCAGGGGAGAAATTACTTTAAGGTTTCTATTGAATATTTGTGTTTCCGCTACTGTGAGTGCCAGTGAAATTACTGTTTCTGCTCTAAAATTTATCCAGCTGCACCCGGATGCTGCAAGACTCTCAAGAATCTGATTTGCTATTCCAAAAGATGGGCAGACAAGTATTTTTTCAGTAAGAAAATATTTTTCAGAAATGTTTTTTAGGCTTTTAATCAATATGTTTTCTTTGTGATTAATAAAGATCCTGATGATTGATAAAAGTTTTTGGAAATTACTAAAGCCAGACTGATACTATGCTGCCTGTAATATATTGACTTGAATCTTGGATGACATAAAGATTTACTTGCTATTTTTTATTTTATTCATGTCTATGCACTTTTTTACTACCTTTACAGCAATGCTCCCGCCTGGAAAAAGCAGACCTGCAACATCTGCGCCAAGATCAAAAAGAAAATTCTGCTCCAATACTTTGCCTAAATATTCACTAAATACTCTGGTGCCGCTTTTTACTGTTCCGGTAAGTGCATCCACCTCGGCAATTCCTTCTTTTCCTTTTGATTTCCATAAATACTGAAAGGCATAAACTGGTCGGTAATATAAATCAACCGTAGGAATATTGATTAATTCTTCATCAATTTTATCAGCCTGGATTGCCTTTATCATTTTGGAAACAATGTCCCTTATGATTGCTGATGCCCTCATTTGCGGCGGTACAAGAATGGAATTTTGCGGAACCATTTTATTTAGTTCATCCTTAACCTTTTCAGGTGAAAAAGTCATGTAGTTTGCGAGATCAGGCTGGCTCTTTCCTATAATTCCGTCTATAAAAACTTCACTGTCTTCTTCCTCCATGCAATGCTCTATTACAGGAATTTCCATATATCCGTTGTCCGCATTAAATCGTTTGGCAAGACAGGTGACTGATTTTACTTCAGTTCCACGTGTTGAAACTTTGTATCTGGCATCACGGTCATATACATACCTGGCGCTGGCAGCAACATTCCAGAAAGGCTGGTAGCGGTGCTCACTGTATAAAAGTTCAAAATCTGTATCTTTTGGATGACTTAAAAGGCTGCCAAATTTGCTGAAAGTATCAAAGGCCGTCATCTTCTTTTCCCATGCTTTGACTTCAGCATAGTGTGGTGTTATCTGATCTTTAAATAAAAATATCTGCTGGTCAGCAATTGCGATTTCCATATTTTTATTAATCTAATTTTGATAAATAAAAAAAAGCTAAAAAAGTGCAATTTTTACCCAAATTTGCTATAAAAAAATCAACCTTCTGGCACAAAATTTTTTCCTGTATAATTATATGATACATTGTTACTGTATAAATATAAATATTTTTTAAAAAGCATGTGAAATATTATATGAAATGTAATGCTTGATTTTAAGAAAGGTTTAAAAAAATGAAATGGGAAAAACCTTCACAGCAAATTATAAAAGCTTTTGAAAAAATAGTGCCTGTTATTATCGGGATTGAAAAGCGTAAGATGTTTGGCTTTCCATGTGTTTTTATAAATTCAAACATGTTTATGGGTGTCTTTGCTGACAGCATATTTTTGCGTCTTTCCAAAATCGACAGAGAGCAGTTTCTTAAACTAGAAGATGCGAAAGTTTTTGAACCCCTGCCTGGAAGAATCATGAAAGAATATGCTGTTTTCCCGGAGTGGGTGCTTAAAAAGGAAAATACAGACACAATAAATGACTGGGTTTACAGATCTTTTGAATATGCTGCTTCGCTGCCACCCAAAGAAATAAAAAGCAAAAAATAGTAAAAATAAATCTGATAATCATGGAGAGTGTTTTTATAAGCAATAAAAAAACTTGCATAAGATAAAAACTATATTGGATTTATCGGAAGATTTTGTTTCTAATTATTACATTTATTTAAAGATGGAGGCCCTAAGTTTTGAAAAGTCGAATCATATTTTGAAAGAGTTAACTAAACTTAAAAGTATTTTATCTTTGATTTTTTTTTAAAACCTAAATATTTTTATCAATTATTGAAAAACCTTCTTTTAACTTTCTTAATAAAATTAAAACTCTAGTGGAATCTTCTCTTCTAGTAAACAACATATCATTGATTAAATTATATTTTGAATTATCAGAAGTTTCTTCTTCAATAATTTGACTTAAATATCCAATGGTTTTATTTGTGCATATCTTACTCATTTCCTTCCCTAATAAAACGATCCCAGCGATTTGATTATCGAAATCTTCATTTTGCAATAATTTTAATTCTGAACCATATAACGTATTTTCAATTCCAGTAAATTCATATTTATTCATTATAAACAATAAGTCCTCTGCATCTTTAGACCTATTAGGAAAGCCATCTTTCCAGGCTAATAACTTTAAAATTACTAAACCAGGTAGAGTAGGTATCTTAACTTCCAGACATGGATTATTATGAATTCTAACCAAAGTTGAATTATTATAAACTTCTTTGAATCCCAATACTGACATGACAACCTCGTTCTCAGGCGGCCAACTTATTTTTTCATCCTGATTTGATATTTTTCCGAATGGAATTATATCTATAAAGATATTATCATATATAATTCTATGTTTTTCTTCAGATTTTTTAAATTTACCGGTTAATTCTAAATTATAGATTAATCGGTCAAATTGACCCCAATCTGATACACTAATCCCCAAATCAATATCCATTGTCATTCTCGGTGCTTTAATATTATGAAAATATTCCAATATCATATCCCTTGCAAATGCTCCAATAATAAAAAAAGGTATTTTTAAAGAATCAGCTACCTTTTTTATTTCTTTAATTGGAGCAATATAAATAGTTTCAATTTTCTCTGATATGTCTATTAATATATTCTTCATAAATTTTCTTTGCTGTTTCCAAAACTCTTTGATTGCCAATATTAATTAAATCTGCATATATTAAAATAGGGTTTACTAACTCTTGAAGTTCTTTGTTTTTATCAAGTTCCCAGAATCTCTCAAAAAATACAATATTGCCATTAACATCTTTGTGTAGTTTATTATCAATAACAACATTTTGGTATTTTTCGCGGTCAGCATAAATGATAATATCTTGAGGTTTTGTATATTTTATCAATTTTTGTGCGGCGACTTCTCCTCCCCATTGAGCATACTCTGGGTTCAAATTATAATAAATCCACCAGTTTTCAGGCCCTATGAATTTATTTATTATTAGTTTTGGTTTTAATTTTTCATTATATTCTATGCACCATCTCTTAAGTAATTCCTCATACTTAAAAAGTTTTCTACCACTTTTATCCATGACCATTACAAATCCTAATTTAATTAAATCATTCATTGTCCATCCAACTGTACCTAATGCTACATTAGTAATTTCTGCTATATATCTGTAAGTTTCTTTTACTAGATTCGGATTGATCAATAAAGCATAAATAATTTTTAATCCACTTGGTTCAAAAACTCGATATTTTGTATTTTTAAAAAGCTTATCAATAGGCTTATTACCTTTTATGAAAATATATACAGGATAATAATTTATATAGGCATTGCCTGCAGTATCTATGAATTGAATTCCATTTTTTTTCAATTCTTCAGCTTTATTATTATTCACATACCTTGTTATCAGAAGAAGTGGGTGCGGTAAAGTTTCCTTACGATATAATAGTAAGGCAGTAATTGTATTATTGATATCAGTTTTTATTTCGGCACAATATAATAAATTTTCTTTTTGATATTTGAATTTTACTAATTTGTAAAATTCAAGATCATTAATTCTTTTTTCTTCTTCAATATCTATTTCTAATTTGATCTCTTTGTTCTTATTAAATCCATTAATTGCAAGATTAAAAATATTTTCCTTAACATTGTTAACCATTTTATTTTCCTTTGTTCATTATTTATGCTTGTTCATTGATAATGAACATATCATATTAATGAACATAAAACAATATTTTGTTTTCAGAGGGAATGCAAATTTTAGAAAAATATTTAGAAGAAATATTTAAAAGCAATTAAAAAGTTTTATTAAAAGTATTGATATAAGTATTAGGTTGGTGGGCAATACTGGACTCGAACCAGTGACCTCTGCGATGTCAACGCAGCACTCTAGCCATCTGAGCTAATCGCCCCAAACTACTTTAAATTTTATCAGGATTTTTCAAACAAAGCCAAAACAATATGAATAAAATTTAAAAATAATGATATTAATAGAACAGTAATTATAAAAGTCAGACAGGACTTTAATTATCCTGTCTGACTTTTAATTATATAATTTTATATTTACACTCTACTGCATCTCAACAAGAGTCAGATTTGTATCTATAATTTTATCGTCTCTTGATATTTTTATAGTAACGCTGTCACCAACATTGTGCCTTATCACCTGTGCCAAAAGCTCGTATGGTGTTTCAGTTTTTACCCCGTCAAATTCGGTTATTATATCTCCCTGTTTTATTCCTGCCTGTTCAGCAGGTTTGCCTGCTACAATGGATTTTATATATACTCCTTTTATATTTGAACTGTTCTGCCCCATTTCAATACCCATAAATGGTGTTCTGGCTTTCCCGAACTCAAGAATCTGCTTTGCAATATTTAATGCAGTATCACTTGGAATAGCAAACCCTATGCCTGAACTTGTACCGGAAGCGGAATAAATAATTGTATTTATTCCCATTACCTGGCCTGAGGAGTTAACAAGCGGTCCCCCGCTGTTGCCAGGGTTTATTGATGCATCAGTCTGTATCAGGTCCACCATTGGATATGAATCAGCGGAAATTGTTATATCTCTTCCTAAAGCACTTACCACTCCCTGAGTAACAGTTTCCTGGAGTCCAAAAGGACTTCCAAGAGCTATAGCAAGCTCTCCGACTTTTATATTTTCAATTGTTGTAAAATTTGCAGCTTTAAGATTGTCTGCTTCTATTTTAATAACAGCAATATCAGTATTCTTGTCTGCTCCAACCAGTTTTGCAGGATATTCCTTGCCATCAATCAGTGTAACAGTTATTGTTTTGGCCTCACCTGCAACATGATTGTTTGTTATTATATAGCCGTCAGAAGTAAATATTATTCCCGAACCTACTCCTTCACCTTCACCCATATTACCAAAGACATCCTGCTGTTCAATTGTCACTCTGACATTAACTACAGAAGGTTTGACATCTTGGGCAACTTTACTGATTGCTTCGTCAAAAGTGGCGAGAATTGCCTGGTTGCTGCTTTGTTTTGGCTGCAGACTGGGAAGTGCCCTTGTTGCCACTTTATTTCTGTCAGGTACGATGTTTAATTTCGAAAGTACCATTGAACATCCTGCCAGTGAAAATATCAGGATAAGACTGACAAAAGCGATCAGTAAACTCCTTAAAATATTTCTTTTATACATTTTTATTCCCCTTCTTTAAAATTTTTATGAAAAACAAATAAAGATTTCTAATTTTTTCGATATCTCTTTATGTGTTTTCAATATTGTTCTAAAAAAGTTAACCCAGTATTAAACAAACATTAAAATTTTTTAATGTTTAAAAGATTAAAAAATAATTTATTCTTATAAATTAAGGGGTAATTTAATAGTGAATCTGGAGCCGGAATTGAGTCTGCTTTCTACACTTATCTCACCTTTATGCAATTCTGTAATCCATTTGGCAATTGCCAGCCCCAGACCATTGCCTTTGTCTTCCCTTGATTTGTCAACCTGGTATAGTCTGTCAAAAACAAAAGGAATGTCATTTTCGGATATGCCAATTCCGGTATCTTCAATAGTGGTTATGGAATAATTATCAGTTTTACTTAAACTGACAGTTATTTTTCCTTCTCTTCTGGTATATTTTATTGCATTATCTATAATATTTAAAAACAGTCTTGTTATAAGAGTCTGATCTGCCTTTATTTTAATTTCTTCTTCTGATTTAAAAGTAATAATTAAACCATTATCAGCTGCAACATCCCCAAACTCATTAACAATATCCTCAATAATCACATTAAGATTGAGTATTTCAAAATTAAATTTATATTTTCCTTCATCGCTTCTGTATATCATTAGAAGCTGGGAAATGATATGGCTCATTTTTTTACTCTCATCTCGAATGGTTTCAATTGCCTCTCTGTATTCCTTTGCTCCGCGACTGCCGACAAGTACTTCTTCAGTTTGCGCTGTAATTATTGCGATCGGAGTTCTAAGCTCATGAGAAGCGTCCGAAGCAAACTGTCTTTCCTTTTTAATTGAGTTTTCCAGTTTATCAAGCATTTCATCGAATGTTTCAGCAAGTCTTCCGACTTCATCTTTTGTTTTGCCAAGTTTTAGCCTCTGGCTTAAATCTCCTTTACTTATTTCTTTGGCTGTTTTTGTGATATAGTCGATAGGGCGCAGTGCTCTTCTTGCTAAAAACAAACCTCCAGCCGAGGCAATCAGGCCAAATAAAGGAATTGAAATAAGCATAATTATTCTTAGATTAAACAAAGTGCTACTTAATGACTGGAGAGACCGACTCACCCTTATCCATCCGATAACTTCACCATTATTTATCATAGGAGTATCATAAATAATCCATCCGATTTCATCTATAGCAACATTTCTAAACTGCTGCTGGCCTATCGGCAGATTTACAATCTCGGGAAGTATCTCGCTTTTAATTCCTGTGTTGCCATTAACATCGAAGATGACAAAATATGTATTTGTCGCAATAATTTTATAAGGTATATCAAAATTGATATTAAACCCCTCTGACTGAATTATTAAGAATACCTGATGAGCATCAGCTTTAAGAAGATCCTCGGTATTTTGAAACAGTATTTTTGATATTGTCATATATATGAAAACATTAAATATGACTAGCAAAAACAATAGCAGGGAAGCATACCATATGGTTATTTTAGAGCGTATTGTCAGGTTTCTCATTTTAACTTTAAATAAAATTCATTTGTCTGATATTGTGGAGTAAGGTTTATTTAATAAAAAAGGATCCCGTGTGATTATTTTAAAATGTGCTTTCAGATTTCTCATTTTTATCCTTAAATAAATATCCGCCGCCCCTGATAGTGTGGATAAGTTTATTGTCTGAAATGTCATCTATCTTTCTTCTAAGATATCTTATATAAACTTCCACGATATTTGAATTGTATTCGAAATCATAATTCCAGACATGCTCGGCAATCTGGTGCTTGGTCAGTACTCTGTTCTTGTTTCTTAAAAAATATTCAAGAAGTGAGTATTCTTTTGAGGTTAATTCGATTAATCTGTCTGCTCTGGTAGCTTCCCTTGTAATAGTATTTAATTTCAAATCATCAAGGGACAAAACAATATCTTTGCTGCCGTCCTGTCGTCTAAGTAGTGCTCTTACCCTTGCAAACAGTTCATCAAAAGAAAAAGGTTTTACCAGATAGTCATCTGCTCCGCTGTCAAGGCCTGTAACCATGTCTTCAATTGTATCTTTTGCAGTTAAAAATAATACGGGAGTTGTAATTTTTCTTAATCTCATTTTTCTCAGTAAAGTGAGGCCGTCTATAAATGGAATCATTATGTCAAGAATAATGCAGTCATATTGCGCAGAATTAATAAAGCCTTCAGCATCCCTTCCGTTTTTTGCGGTATCAACACTGTAGCTTTCCTCTTTTAATCTTTTCTCAATAATTTTGAGTAAAGAAGGCTCATCTTCAACAAGTAAAATTCTCAAAATTTCTAAACACCTCCGGAAAAATTCAACTATTTCCTGGCAAATAACTTTTTAATACCAAATAATTATCTTTAATTAAGTTTAATCTTTCTTAATTAGACTATTTTAGCTTAATTATTTGCCATAGACTAATCATTATCTCATTAGATCGTCTATATCTAATTTTATAACTAATTCCGAAGATTTAAATTAAAATATAATTAAAAAATTTTAATCTATCCTATTGCTTCCTGGCCTTCTTCACCTGTTCTGATTCTGATGCACCTTGGAAGATCAAGAACAAAAATCTTTCCATCGCCCATTTTCCCGGAATATGCACCTTTTTTAATGGCTTCTATTGTTTTTTCTACAAAATTTTCATTGACAGCAATTTCAAGTCTTATTTTTTTCAGAAGATTAACCTCATCTATTATTCCCCTGTAAGTCTCAGTATAACCTTTCTGCTGGCCGCATCCGAGAACATTGGTAACTGTCATTTTATATATCTCAGCATCAAACAGAGCTTTTTTTACATCAGGAAGCTTGTATGGCTGGATCAAAGCTATTATCAGTTTCATAATTTATTCCTTTCGGTTTTGTTATTATTTAATAATTCTATTATTAACTATTCCTGACTAATCAGTTATTGGGAAATAAGTAATCCCCCCCACCGAACCGTTGACCTTAATTAAACTTAAGATTTTATTATTTATAAAGCTTAAAATTTTATTATTTATACAACTTTGGCCAATTAATTACCGAAAATTAATTAATTTACAAAAATATATTTACTTTCCCCATGACTTCACTGCATATGCCTTATAATGCCTGTACTTTATATATTAATGTTACTCTGATTTATTATAAATTCACGAAGTTAAATTCTTGTTACGTGAATGTTAATTACTGATTAAATTTTTTTAGTGAAAATTTTGGGAGGTTTTTAAAGTTTTGGAGCATTAAGTAAATAAATTTAACAACTATCTGACACCAAAAAAATATTATATCTTATATCAGGCCATCAGGTATTGAGATTGATTTTAGTCGGAGTGCCCTAAATTAATGCAGCATATCCGAACTGTTTCAAAATTTATTAAAAATCATAAATAATAAAATTATTATTTATATTACTGGTTAAAACTGCTCTTCCTTTGTATTTAACTATATTTAATGTTAATATTTAATAAAGGTATTATCTGCCAGGCACTTAAAAAATGTCTGCAGTTTTTATAAATCATAACATTTAAAGAGAATTTAATTTGAGCAAACTTGAAAAACTTATAAGAGAAAAAAACAAATGTATCAGGGGAATTTACATATCATCCTTCGTTCCTAGAAAATGCGGAATAGCCACATATACAAAAGACCTGACTGAAGCTATAAACTTAATAAATCCGTGTTCACAGGCTGAAATAATTGCATTAATCAAACCGGAGGACCAGATCGAATATCCACCTGAGGTTAAATTTAAAATCAGCCAGAATAAAACTGAGTCCTATATAAAAGCAGCTGATTATATTAACAAATCCAAAGCAGATCTTGTTTTATTGGAACACGAATTCGGATTATACGGTGGTGAATTCGGAGAATATCTTATAAAATTATTAGAACTACTTAAAAAACCTCTTGTCATTACAACCCATACAATTCCGGATGACCCCACTATGGGATATGGGCTGGCTTTAAAAGATGTTATAAGATATGCAAAAAAAGTTATAGTAATGATGCCCGAAAGTATCGACAAACTTATAAAAAAATACAATTACCCGCGAGAAAAAATAGAAATAATACCCCATGGGGTACCGGATATAAAGTTTGAATCCAATGATTCATACAAAAAGAAAAAGGGTCTGGACGGCAGAATAATTCTTGGAAATATAAATCTCCTGTCCGAAGTAAAGGGAATTGAATATACCCTGGAGGCCTTAAAAGAAATAAAAAAACAATTTAGTAACATTTTATACTTAATCATTGGGCAGACACACCCGGTAGTTATCCAGACAGTTGGCGAGATATACCGAGACTCCTTAAAAGAAAAAATAAAAGAATATAATTTGGAAGATAACGTTGAATTTATTGATGAATACATTACGCTTGATGAACTGGTTGAGTGGCTGAGAGTTATTGATATTTATATTACCCCTTATCTGGACCCGCAGCAGTCTGCTTCCGGGGCACTGGCTTATGCAATAGGTGCTGGCAAAGTCTGTATTTCAACTCCCTATGTTTATGCAAAAGATGTTCTGGCCAAAGGAAGAGGCATCCTGGTTCCTTTCCGAGACTCCAAAGCTATCGCCGATGCCGTAATTGATATTTGCCAAAATCCTCAAAAGAAAATAAAAATTGAAATGGAAACATATAAATTTGGACGGATGATGACCTGGTATAATGTCGCACTTCAGCACCTTAATCTGTTTGATATTATACTTAAGAAAGAAGAGAGTATAAATAAAACAGGGTAAAATTTATACTGCAGTTTTTGCCAGAACAGTCTCCTAAAATTGGATAGACGCATTAAATAAATAAAAAAACAGATGTTCTGCAGCAGCCACCCTGACAGGTAATAATAAAAATAGGAAGTTTTAAATGGATCCTCTAAAAAAAATAAAGGAATTAACTACCGATATCGGAATTTATCAGCATGGGAAATTGAACAAGCCCAATCCCGAATTTGGTTATGCTATCGAAGATCAGGCAAGAGCGCTTATTGTTGCCCGTGATCTTAAGAATGAAAGTTTACAAAAAACATATCTGGATTTTATAATAAAAGCAAAAAGAAAAGACGGACTTCTCTACCATTTTTATTATAAAAATAATGAAGGTGGTTTATTTCAGAATGAAGAATTTAATTTAATACCAAATAATGAAGAGGCTTATGGAATAACTTTATGGTCTCTTTTGTCAGGACAAAAAAATATCACAGTAAAAGAAGAAATAAAAAATATCGAAAATAACCTTATTAAAGATGCATTTAACTGGACTTCACCGAGATCAATGTCGGCAGCTTTGCTTGGTCTTGCCAGTCTGGACTCCCCTGAAGATTTGGAGGAAATTCTTAAAATAAAACTGCATGATTTATTTTTTAATACTCGTACCGATGACTGGTTTTGGTTCGAGAATTCTCTTACTTATGCAAATGCAATAATTCCATGGGCATTATGGGAAATATATCTTAAAAGAGGCTGCTCAAAAAGTTTTGAAATTGCAAAACAGTCTACAGGCTTTTTAATTAAGGTCTGCCGTGAAAATAATGTTGCTGCACCTATAGGCAATAATGGCTGGTACTTTAGGAATGGCATTAAAGCTATCTATGACCAGCAGCCAATTGATGCCGGCTATATGGTTTGCTGCCTGGAAAAAGCATACATCGCAACTGAAGACAAATTTTATTTGAACTGGGCAAAAAAATGGTATGAATGGTTTTGGGGAGCCAATACGAACAATACCTCTCTAATAGACAAAGATTTTGCATGCTGCGACGCATTAATACCTGATGGAGTAAATTTAAATCAGGGGGCAGAATCAAATATATGCTTTATTATGGCTTTTATAGCCGCAAAAAGACTGAATATTATAAGTTAAAATTATTATCAAGGAGCCCTTTGTGGTAAAAAAATTTGCATCCCTGCTTTCAGCTGACGCTTCAAATTATGGACAGATAATAAAAGATTTGGAAAATAATAAATTTGATGGATTTCATTTTGATGTTTTAGATGGTCATTTTGTTAGAAACTTTGCTTTTGGTCCCGGAATAATAAAGTCCTTGAGAAAATTAACAGGACTTACTTTTAATACTCACCTCGAAACCGAAAATCCGGAAATATATATGGATATGTTTATCGATGCCGGAAGTGATATGATTTCATTTCATCCTCAGGCCTGTGAAAAAGTTGAAAGAGCTCTCAGGTATCTTCGAGCAAATAATATTTTAACATCTCTTGCAGTTGATCCTGATATAGGAATTGATTATATAAAAGAATACCTGCCATTAATTGATAATATTATAATAATGTGTGTTTACCCGGGTTTTGGCAGTCAGAAATTTATCGAGAAGTCTCTTGAGAAGATAGAGATGACTAAAAAAATTATCATTAAAAACAAGCTAAATATATCAATATCCGTAGATGGCTCAATTAATGAAGATACTTCAAAAAAAGTTATGGAATGCGGAGCAGATATTCTAATTTATGGTTCCAGCCTTTTTAAGTGAAATGTTTGCTGACTTCTTTTTAAGTGGTTAAAATATTTTCTGAAACATTGTTTGGGTCCGTTTAAGCAAAATGATTATTAATCACTTCATAAATAGTGAGAATATTTTCAATTGGAGTATCAGGCAGCGTTTCATGAGACGGAGCAAGGATTACTCCTCCTCTGTCACCCCATAAATTTATTACTTTTTTAACTTCTTCTTCGATTTCTTTCCTGGTGCTTTCAACCAGCAGTTTCTGAATGTCCATTCCACCATGAATGCAGATACTCTTTCCATATAATTTATATATATTCTCCAAATCCATGTCTCTCGCAGATGTCTGAACAACATCAAATACATCAATGCCAGCATCAATCATACAGGGCATAATATCATGAATACTGCCACAGCAATGCCAGCCAAAATAAAGTTTATGTTTTTTAACATTTGAAATCATTTTTTTATACAGGGGCAGAAAGTATTTTTTAAATATCTCAGGAGAAAACATCATTCCGTTTTGTCCTGCTACATCATCCCAGGTACCGTAATAATCTGCCTGATCGCCAAACACAGACAATTCTCTTCTGTTGAATTCAAGACAAAATTCGCCCACTTCGCCAATAATACGTTCTGCAAGCGCTTTGTTAAAAGCCATATCCATTAAAAAATTCTCCATACCTCTCAAATAGCAGCAAATCATAAATAAATTACTTAGAGTTCCCATGCATATTAAATTATTACTGATATAGTCTGCGTCTTTAATATTTATTTCTCCGAGGTTATATTTGCTTTGCATTTGATTAAAATCAAATAAGTCTAATTTTGATGTTAAAAATCCTTTTTTTATTTCCAGTGGCGAATCTATGGCAGCCAGTGGCGGGTCTATTCCCACATTGGGATATTTAATATCATATTTTGGCATCTTTCCCATTTTGGATCTGATTCCTATTGTGTAAAACATTGTTCCGTCATCTACATAAGGAGGCTCAGGCAAAGGACCATTAAACTTTGGAATAAAAGTGGAGAATTTATCAATTTTTGAGCCTGAAGACCAGAAATCTGCTCCCATTTTACCAAGAAGCGTTTTATAGTTTTTCCCAAAATCAGCAGGTTGTTCAATTCCAAAATACCTCATAAGAGATTCTGAAAGGTAATTTGATGCTCTAAATGAAGTGGGAATTTTATCTACTGTTTTTAAATTAATTGCTGCAATAACTCTTTCTTTTTTTTTCAAACCAAACCTTTTCTATATATGTGATCCTGGACCTAAATAAATTTTCGACCATTATAAGCACAATATACTTTACCTGGACGATGGATAGCTGAAATGCTGTAATAAGCTCGCAATGACATGAATTACTTTAATCAAACAGCCTCCTGAGTTTAACCAGCAAATTATATAATTACAATGCGCTATAGACTCAGAATATTCTTATAAGTATCGTGCATGCTGTTTTTTAGAGACAGATATGTGTTAATATACTGATCTACAAAAAAACTATATCTTTCATGGGCGGCCAGATCAGGTGTAATTGTTTCTTTAAAACAGACCATTTCGTCTGCAGCCTGTGTTATGCTTTCATATCTTTTTGCAGCTACGGCCCCTAATATTGCTGAGCCAAGTGCTGCCGCCTCCGGAGTAGATGTAGTTTTTATTGACAGACCCGTAACATCTGCATATATCTGAAGCCATAATTTGCTTTTTGTTGTCCCGCCGCATGCGACTACTTCGCTTATTTCAAAGGAATTCTTTTTGATTAATCTCATAATGGCTTCGGTGCCATAAGCAACACCCTCCATTATGGCTCTGTATATATGAAAAGGTGTATGTTTTAGTGAAAGTCCCCTAATGACTCCCCGGCTGAATGGATCTACAAACGGAGTTCTGTTGCCCTGCCAGTGTTCAAGAACTATTACGCCCTCTGAGCCAGGCGGTATTTTCTCTGCACATATATCCATGTAATCATAAACACCCATATTTCTTTTTGCTGCTTCATCTTCAATGGCCCTGTTTACAAGATTTT
>Ga0247841_10008454_pt1 | contig 14814 bp, 3 predicted proteins | sample LaCruzMarch2015__2_FD_192410 | JGI IMG/M metagenome (GOLD analysis project Ga0247841, IMG submission 192410) | Freshwater microbial communities from meromictic Lake La Cruz, Castile-La Mancha, Spain - LaCruzMarch2015_18m | ecosystem: Environmental > Aquatic > Freshwater > Lake | place: Spain...
AAGCCATCATTATTTAGGTCAGCTGTCTCTGCACAGATGGAATTCGCATCGATTCCGGAGAATGTCTCAGGTTTGGGTGTAAAGGTTGCGTCACCATTGTTAAGATACAAGACATTCCTTGGTTTAAAATTAGTTTCCATTGGCTCTCGCCTGTCACAAGCTATAAAATCAAGATAGGTATCGTTATTAAAGTCCCCAAACACGGCATCAGCGCCGTAAATCATCTGATCTGGTATATTTTTTGGATAATCTGCCTGCCATCCTTGAAATTCATACCATTGTTTGGTAGTCCAGGTAAGAGAATCTATCTTAGCATCCTTAGTGATATCATGAAATTTGAAAAAATGATCATTGATCCATAGTTTTCCTCTTGTTTTTTGTAGTTCAATTTGATTGCTTAAGAACGAGGGACCAATTGCCAGAACATCCTGAAAATTATCATTATTGATATCCCCAAATGATAGGTAGGGAAGTCGGACTGCATCCTTCATAATGGTTACTTTTTGGGTAGCTGGATCATAGCTTAGTTTCCCCCATTCTGCTAGTCCATTATCTGTTACCGGTTCCATTTTAAAATTACCTGTTTCTTTGAGAAGATTTTTCCAGACAAAGACTCCAAACTGAAAATGGGCAGAAGCACAAGGATTATCGGGTTTAGTATTCAGCATATCGTTATGATAACTTTGAATGAGATCAAAATCTCCATCGTTATCTAAATCAACCAGACCGATATCCGGTCCTCCTCCTTTGTCTTTTTCGTAGTTACATGTAAAATCCCCACCAAAATCTTTAGCTAGCTCTGTGTTACTAATATCTACAAACGTGCCATCTTCAAAGTTAGCTCCATTCGGCTTAAACAAATACAATCTGGATTCTGGTTTACCTGCCAAATCGGGACTACCTATATTATCAGCACCTATTGCAATATCCAGCCAGCTATCTCCATTGATGTCAGCTATACTGGACGCTCTATTGTAAGCATCATTGTTTTGAATTCCCATCTTTTCTGATACATCGGAAAATAAATCAAATTTTCCTTGACTAAGATAAAGAGTGTTGCCAACTGCATTTATATTATTGATTCCACCTCGTTGCCTGGTAATAAAGATATCTAGAAATCCATCTTTGTTAAAATCGACTACGTTAGGAATCTGTGGAGCAAGTTGACCTTCGGAAAGAAACTGACTTTGATTCATCACCCAGCATTCATTGATCTCATAGGTTCCGTTACCCTTATTTAAGAACATCCGAACCGTTGAAGATCCTCTTTTCCCTTTTACGGTTCTGGATGAGTTGGTGGTTAGAATATCCATCCAGCCATCTCGGTTAAAATCAGCAATAGCAACTCCATTGGTTCCTTCTGCCAGATTGGTAATACCATGAACGCTTTGTCTACGAAAGAGAGTGTCTTCTATTGCAATTGTATGAACCAACGAATGGTATGGGCTTAGAGCCAGAGATAATAAACAAACAAATACTGAAAACAATTTGATATAATTTTTCATTCTTTTAAATCTCCCCTTCATTAAAATAGCTAGATATAAAGATTTACATATCATTTCCACTTAATTAACATCTCTCCACCAGAATTAGCCATTAGTAGACCACTTCGAAGTTTATTTTTTTCACTTTCATTTTGCTTTAACGATGCATTCCAAAAAGTACTTGATACGTCTTGAATCCAAGTGGCGAGTTTCTGATCGATATTCCTACTTTGCAAAAGACCCCCGTAAGTATTATCCATCTTTTCAATCCAAAGAAGATATTTGTCACCTGGTGTTGAAAATTCATAAGGTTCAGTCCGCCACTCTGGAGGATTTGAGGTTCTCTGGCTAGGAGTTTCTGAACCTGCTGCCACCAGCATGGGTTTATGAATATTTTCCCAGGATTTTTCGGTGAGTCCTTGTCCTCTGCCTTGTGGAGAAAGTTGTAAAGTCGCATCTACTCTGCCGTCAAAATAGTTTTCTTCCTTCTCGGAGCCATCTTCAGAAAATCTTTTCATACCTCCCAGCATGCTTGATGCATATGCTCCTACCAGGTGACCACCTATTCCAATATTTTCCTTGTCCATCTTACCCTTGATTGGAGAAGCTAATTGTTCAATACTATTCATAGAATTCAGAATAAAAGAAAAATCAAAAGCACGATTTTTCATACTTTGTTCCATACTCTCTGAATCGGTGCTATCCATCTGAATTACTATGTAACCGTGTCTAGTCCAATGTTCAACTAGTAAAGCAAAATTTTCCTTACTCCCCCCTATGCAATGAGAGAATAATATAAGAGGAAAAAATCCCTCTTCCTTTGGGTAGGTAATCCGTAGCATTAAATCTTCGTTTCTCTTAGTGTCGTGAAGTGATAAATTTTCTATAACTCCTACAGAATAAGAATTAGAGACAACATTCTTCTTTTCCTGACGGCATTCTCCATTGGTTTCGATTTCAAGAACTTCGTTTTGAAGCCATTTAAGTGCTTCTGTATCTGCTTTAAGATAAGCATCAAAAAAAGCAGTGGAAGCTTTCTGTATCCAAGTGTGATGCCGGGGGTCTCTTTCTCTAGCCGGATAATACGGAACCGAATCAGTAAAAGCATTGTGTTCAGCGTCTTTTATTTCCACAAGATACTTGTCACCTACCGGAAGATGGTCGTAAGACATTTGTAACAACTGAGGATTATTTTTAACAGCAGGAATCCAGTTGAAATCTTTGGTTCCTGTCATGACAAGGGTTGGAGTCTGAATATCCTTCCAAGAGTTTTCATGAAAAGCTGATTTAGAATTTTTACTACCAAATTGAGGGGATAAAGCTAGTGCTACTTTGATTCTTTTATCTTGAAAGGTAGCTTCTTTCTTCTCAGGAAGATTAACATTTAATCCTACCATAGCTAAGGCTGTTGATGATCCAGCACATTGTCCTGCTATGGCGATACGGTTAGCATCCACTCGTCCTTTTAATAGTTGATTTTGAATTTCATGGGAAACTAAGGTATCGATCACGAAGCTAACATCTTCGGGGCGAAGGTGAAATTTTTCTGGACCATCCAATGCTGCCATTAATTCAAAAACACCTTTTACTCCACTTTTTAATTCTTCTTCAATGACTGAACGATCACTGCCAAGATGAGTCAAAAAAACTACATGATACCCACGTTCTGCCCAGTAGGTACCAAGAAAAATAAATGCTTCTCTTGATTCTCCTCCACCATGCGAAAACACTATCACAGGGAAGGGACCATTTCCATGTTTTAAGTCTGGCGAATAAACACGCACCGGGATTTCCCTGTTTCTGGTTTCATCAAGCCATACTTCGTCTTGCATAGCAATTGAGAAAGACTCTTTTACCGTTGTCTCGTTACGAATTTCACTAAACAACAGACTAAGAAAAGTATTGTCTGAAAAACCATCGTTTTCATTAACTGTTTGGCGGACAACGACTAAATCAAGGGAAGGAATTATATACATTCGGTTTTTTCCTGCACCTAAAATACCCACTAATTCAGGATAATCGTCATAGTAGATAAATCCAGCTTTGGAATCTTTTGGTGCTACCATTTTAGGAGAAGCTCCTTCACCTCCTGGATGATTTAACCAAAGAAACAAACCAAATCCAGGATTGATAGATGATGGCTTAAATAACTCTTCCATTAAATCCTTTCTCACCAGTTGCACACCGTTCCATAATCCTTTCTGCAAAACAAATTGTCCCCATGTGGCAAAGTTCCTCGGAGTCAAATAAGCACCATTGGGTATGTGAGGGTTACCTGCCTGATCTCTGGTCCACTTTTCGTATGTTACACCTATTTTATCCAGAAGGCGCTTCTGTAAATAATCAAGGGGATCAGAAGCATCACTTTTATATTTTTCTAGCACTCTGTCCATAATTGCTCCCATCACATAGAAATTGACGGGACCATACTGAAAATGACTTCCTGGTTTCGAAACTAAAGATGTTTCATTGATAGCATAAAGGTAAAGGTCTTTCGCATCTGGATCTTCTCCCTGAAGATTATCAACATCGTTTTTAAGACCTGACGTAAGTTCCATGACCTGGCGGATGGTAATATCCTTTTTGTTGGTTGTTTTCCACTCGGTAAGAATATCGGATACTTTTTGATCAAAACTTTGGATCATCCCATCTTCAATCATCGCCGCAATAGCTGGACCCCAAAATCCTTTCGTTGCACTATGAATATGTGAAAATGAATTTGGTGTATAGGTTCCATGATACTCCTCGAAAATAATTTGCCCCTTTTGTTGAATAAGAACACCAAGACCTTGCTGATCCGAGGAATACTTTGAGGCAGCAGTGAAGTTTAGTTGTTTTACCGGGGGAAGTTTATCTTCATTTTTATATCCTCTTAGTAACAGGCTTAAAAACTCCATATCGCGGTAATACTTTTCGTTTCCCAAAGGTGCCTGTCTAACAATAACCAATTCTAAGGAGGGGATAATATACAAAAGTTGTTTGCCAGCTCCAGCTGCCATAAACAAATCTTCTGGAACCCAATCAGAATTTGCAATATCACCCATATCAGTTTGTAAAAGAGGAATTTTCTTAATGTGTTCCTTAGTAACAGGTTCTTTTAACCACCAAGTTAGCCCATAAGCAGGATTTTGTTCAGTACCTTGGGTCAGTAATGAAAATAAATATGAAGGTATGATTTGTTTTTGATTCAACACTCCTTTATTTCTTATCCATTCACCAAATTTTGCCCAGCCCATAGCTGTCATATAGGCACCACCAGCAATTTGCGGATTACCATCTTGACACCTCAAACCCCAAAATACTTTTACTCCTATAGGATCCAAAATTCTTCGTTTTAAATATTGCTCGTAGGTTTCACCAAAAAACATTTTGGTATATCGCTGAATCGCTTCACCAAAAGCATTAAAGTGACTCGATGCATACAAATATTGTTTTCCTGGTACTCCTGCCATAGGTGTCTGGATAATTTGGCTCCATGTTAATTTTTCTGGTCTAATATTCGTTGGTCCTTCCGATAATCCACTGGTCAAGGTAAGTAAATGCTGATAAGTAATTTGGGATTTGAGAGGATCTTTTTTCCATTCTGTCAAGGAATCACATACTTTTTCATTCAATTTAATAATGCCATCTTCGATTGCTGCCAGAGCAAGGACTCCATTAAAACTCTTTGTGCCACTAGCTAGCATCATCATTTTTTCTTTTCTTCCACCGTTCGTATAATCTTCGAGTATGAATTTTCCTTGATGCATTACCACAAGTGTTTGTCCACCAACGGATCGGTTATATTCTTTCGCTAAGGAAAGCATGTCTGAATTAGGGACACGAATAGAAAATTCTCCATGAATAGGAGTTTTTATCGATAAGCTAATACAAATGAAAACTAAAATACTCAGAGAAGTTATTATCTTTTTTCTCATTCATTGTACTCCTCAAAAAGTCTTTTTTATACTTTAATTAATTAAACAATTGTTTTTAAGTAGATCATTAGTTTCATTTTCTAGTAAATATCTCCATACTTCAGAATAAACATACTCACTGAAGTCTTCCTTATTAGGAGTTTGAAAATCTACTATTGGGAAATTATGTCCACTTGTCCCAGATGTTAATGGCAAACTGGTTGTTAAGGCATGCGTATTTTGATAAGGAGGTGGTACTAAGTCAATATTCACTGGCATACCATATTCAAAGATACCATAATCTCGCCATGTTGTGTGAATTGTATGGTAAATTGGAAGATCCAGAGTATGGATGAACCCGTAATATTTCTTGCTTTCAGTCGGTCCCTGCCTTCTTATCCAATCAGCTGTTTTGCCTGCCACCCAATCTGTGGCTGCTATCATGATTACTTTTTCAACGAGATAGTATTTTGATCCAAAGCCAGCATGACTGCCGCCTTGTGAATGTCCAGCCAATACAACCAGGGACCAATTTATCTCTTGATCCAATAGAAATTGTTTCCAATTTTCATTGGGATAGTTGTCCTTTAAAAAGAGTAACAATTTTCTAACTCGATTGAGAATTGAATTGGCATGGTTGATAGTAATTTTATCATGTTTGTCCTCTCCAAACCAAATCTCATATCTTGCACGTTCGTGACAAGCTGTATCTGTTGTTCGAGGACAAATATCAAAATTGATGGATTCCTTGTTTTCGTAGGATAAATTAATGACATGGTAACCCATATCAGCAGCTGTTTTTCCAAATTTCAGATAGTCATAAGGTCTCGCATTGGTACCTGGAAAGAATAAAAGTAATTTTGTTAATTTTTCAGCTTGCTTATTAAGTAGACAGTAATGTGGCTCATTATTTCCATTAATAGAGGCATCTGTGACTTTTGGTTCTATCATTTTAACATCCAACGCTTCCTCTTTTAGGGTTACTAAGCCCGTGGAAGCGCGATAGATATGAAATTTATTTTGGCAGATAACGTTGTAGTAAATAAATACTTCATTTTTCCCCAAATACCATTCTGGGTCGCTTCTGATAGCATCTCCCATTCCATCTTCTACTTTCCTTTGATAGGTAGAATTTTTACCTTCTTGAAGGTTAAGAATCCAAATTTCACTTTTTGAGTAAGAATCAGCATCCTCTTTGATAGTACAACTAATATAAGATTTGCCTGCAGCAACAAAAGGTTCGGGAGAAGCAAATTGATCATACTTGGCTGAATCAGGAATAAGAATCTCTTTGACGATTTCCCAAAATTCTTTCCCGGTATTTCGATAAATTCCTAACTTCGAAGCATTATCAAGTAAAACAAGGGCAACTAATTCATGATTGTATTCAGGAGCAAACCAGCCATAACTATAGGATTTATCAAAAGAATCATTGGTAATTTGTTGTTCATTTTTCAAATCAGCATCATAAAGAAACAGTTGGCCTTTTTTGTCACCGGTTTGTTTAATATAAAAAAATTGGTTTGTTCCATCGATCCATCTGACACCTTTGTCAGTTAGGTCAATCACCGTTTCATCCACTGGTTTTTCTTCATCTATCCTTGTCATGTTACCGTTTTTTAATGAAGTTCCTTTTGAATAAAGTAATTTTATACTATCGGCAAGGACGTTTTTGGTTGCCAAGATTGACAGCCTGGGTAAGTTGCTTACAGTGAGAGGTTCTTTGTATACTTGTCGGTTGTTAATGACAGCTCTCCAAACTTGAGGAGTAGAACCATTGTTTTTTCCATAAAATACAGACCAGCCATTTTTATCAAATCCAAATTCTGGTCCATTAAAAGTTTGTAATAATTTTGCAGCACCTGTATCAATTAACAAATCTTTTCCGTTTGGAATGGCAAATAAGCCTGTTATTGGATCAATATCTGCAAGGTAAACGTCACCATTACCTGTTTGATATGCCATTTTATTACCTTCGTTGAATAGTTCAGGATCGATATAAGATTCATTGCCTGATGTCATTAATACTCCATTTAAAGCAATCGAATCATTAACCAAAGACAGCATTTCCTGATCGGGAACCCTGGCCGTTGAATCAGCTAGCAAAAAATTTGGAACTATTACACAAAGCAAAAATAAAATTAGGATTACTGTAAACGTTAGGACTGAGCTTCGTTTCATAATTTTTCTCTCACATACATTGAATTACTTTTTCTTGTTTTGGTTTATCAGATAAATTCCGAGGACAATCAAGTCAAACATTACCACAACGTACATTAGTAAAACAAAAAATCCTCTAGCTCCTGCAACCATTTTATTCTCCTTAAAAAAGTATTTAATAAATATACAACTCAAACAAACTTTAGTTACGTTTTTGTATTGTTGGATTTAACTAAATCCACTATTATTAACAAGTATTTACTGTTAAAAGAAAAAATGTTTCATTATGAGGAAAGGAATATAATCTTTTTTGAATTCTACCTTTAAATTTCTACGTACCTCCATAACTTTAAGGACTTTACTGACTAATCGTTATCTTTTGTTCTCTACTCTCCCACAGAACTTCTAATCCAAACGCTTCTGAAATAAAGCGGACAGGTACTAGAGTTCGACCTTGGTAGGCGAAGGGGGGAGATTCCAGGATAATCTTTCGGTATGTTTTCTTGTCTTCAATCATTTCTTCCACAGTGGTCTCGGTATTATTAATTTGAAGAGTAATAGTAAAAGAGCCTAATTTAATCACAATCTTCTGATCCTTCGCATCGTAATTGACTGTAGCCTGGATAGACTCAGCAATAAACCTAAGCGGAACGACCGTTCTGCCATTTTTGATCATCGGAGAAACATCGAGCGTTAGAGGTTTCCCATCGACCATGGCTGATGTTTTGCCAATCCAAAGCTCGATTAATATTTGTTTTGGTTCTGGTTTTGGATCATCTTCCTTGGTATCTACTAGCTTTCCTTTGTAAATCCAAGCAGAATTTGGTTTAGCTTTTTCCTCATATTCCCCTGCAAAATATCCACCGAAATAAAAGGTGTTTGGTTCATCTGCAAAAGGTGATTTACAAACCGTTCTTGTACCTCTCAGATGTTCTCCATCTGGTAAGCCAGAGGGGATATAACCCCAGTCATATTGATCTTTATCCCTTCTAATTAAAAACCAGGCTCCGTTATAATCGGCCAAAGGATCCTTCGGGTGTTTCAAAGCAAGTGTTACAAAGTATTCCGATTTACCAGTTTCAGAATTTTCAAAAGGATCAAAGTAGTTCAAAGCAGCTGCCAAAGTAGATTCAATTGGTTTGGGGTATTTTCCATCAAAAACAAATTTTTGCAGATAATCGGCATAGTTTAACTCAATCACAGCTTTATGATTGTTATGAGGCTCAATTCTAACAATTATTGGCTCTGGAGGAGATTCTACACCAACTATAATCACTTCTTTGGTTGGATCCGTTTCATCCGGCACTGAGGTAATGCCTCTGTCTGTCTGGTTCCAGGTGGGGTATTTTGGATTATAATTCCGATAAACTTGTTTCCAGGAAGGATTATCTCCGTTGATACGCTGATAAATACCTCCACTTTGGTTCTGAACCGTTAACCCACCGTAATCAAAACTTGCATAAAGTCTATCATTGGCTATACACATACTGTGGACCCTACCATAAGATTTATCTACTTCATCTCCCGGCAGCCAGCGAATATTACCTGGTGATGATGGGTCATAAATTACTTTATGCATACCTCCGCAGGCAGCGCCTACGAATAAATATTCTTTGTCAGATAGTTGATCTTTGTAAACCTTCATAGCTCTGACTGAGGCAAATCCTTTTTCTGTTATAGGCAAAGAAGGTCCCTTGCTGAGGAACCATTTCCCAGAGGTATCGTTTCTAACGGCTATTGTAATATTCCTGTTTCCTCCTGGCATTCTCTCTCCAATATCCCATATACCTGCCACAAGCATTTCGATTGGTTTTGATAATGGTTTTCCGGAATCATCTTTAGTAAACTGGATCACTTCCAGACAATCTGTTCGAAGATACCGTTTCCCGAAGGAAACATCAACTTCCCATCCTGATTTCGAATCTCTTTTTCTTAAAATCTGACAACCGGTATATTCGGGATCACCTAAAGGTCCTCTTGGATCTGTAAAAACGCTTGTTGAGGCAAACAATTCACCCTTATATTTAATAATCCTCATCAATTCTTGTCCAGTAAGGTTGTTTCCATTTTTATCATTTGTACCAGGAAAATAATTCTTACTAAATTCAAAGTTAACTTTTTTGGGTTTATATGCATCTACCGATGTCTTCTTTCTAAGAGAATTTTGTAAGGGAAAAAGGAAAGAATTGCTTTTTTGTTGAGAAGTGATTTGCTCGTTAGTTGGATTTTCGAGTGCATCAGCGAGTACTATCCCATCCATTCTTTCCGGTTCAAATCCCATTGCTACTAATATGGTTGGCGCAAAATCTACAAGTCGGGCAGGAGATTCCGAAATAGCTCCTTTTTTAATACCAGGTCCACAAAAAATGAGAGGAATGTGCTGATTTTCCCAGGTTGCTGTACCATGATCGCCTTTAAAATATTCTGTTGCTTCTTTTGTGCTCCAATAATCACTGGGAAACAAAACAAGATCTGCTCCTTGGGGAGAGGCATATGTTGAAGTTAGGTAGCGAAAGGTGGCTTCCAAGTCAGGTTTCATTTGATTTAATGAATGTGGAGCTGACTGGTAGATATACTTTCCCTGGTTATCTTTTGTTTTGTAATAAACAGCTTCGATTCCTTCCACATTTAATTGAGCGATTTTTTCTGCAGCTTCCAAAGCATTTAATGGTTCCTTCATATAATACTCAACGCGTGATGCTGCTCCAATAATCTGATAATCAGCAAAAATAGTTTTTAATTTTGTTTCATCAATGATTTTTTTATTAGGCGACATACCATGATCTGAAGTAATCACAAACAAGGTATCATCAAATATTCCTGCTTTTTTATATGCTTCTACTAATCGACCAACCTGTACATCCACATTATCAATAATCTGTTTCATTGACTTTGGATCGTTGTTAACATCGGTTATATGACCAATATTATCTGTTAGTGATAGGTTGATCAACATTATTTCAGGTTTCTCTTGTTCAAACGTTTTCAAAGCCAAGTCAATCGTCCATGTATCAGCATCCCAGATATTGACTACTTTTCGAATAAGAGAGGGGTCGTTAATGATTGCTGGTTTTGGATCCATCGTGCCGAACACTTGAGCAGGTTTAAGAGTAAAACCCATATCAGAACCTAGTTTTGCCTTCGGATTATATATACAAAACGAGATGAAATCGGCAGAGTTTGCTCCAAAAGAAGCTGCTGCATACCATTTGCATGAAGAAAGCGCTGCTACTTTTGCTTTTGGATTTTTATCTTTCACAACAGAGCCTATGCTACTACAACCAGAATCACTAATTAGCTTGTTGTAGGCACCAGAAACGACATTCTCCCACATGGTAGCACGAATCACTTTACCAGTTTCAGAATCTTTCCAAGCGAATCCAATAACACCATTATGCTTCGGAAAGGATCCAGTTGCCATTGAAACATGTCCTGGAGGTGTATCGTTTCTCATCTGACCGACCCATGCATTTGAATAGGATGTTCCCTCCGAAATTAGTTTTTTAATATTCGGAATAGTTGAAAGGTTAAAATAATCAGGGCGACAGCCATCAATACAAATCATAACCAAATTTTTTGCTTTGTTTTCAGTTTTACTAGAAACGTTGATTCCTGTTCTCGCTCTTCGTAGACCATGTTCTTTTGTGGTTGGATCGTAAAAGTTATAGTAAACATAGACTTCGTTCTTACCTACAAACGGTTCCGGTTCTATGACTGAAACTTGTTTTCCAGAAACAGCTTCATTATCAATTCGTTGCGCTAACCGTTTCGTTGAATCTTTACCTGAACCCAGAATCCAGATACTTCCTGGACTATTTCTATCCTTATCTTGTCTAGCCAGCAGAGAGAAGTAGGATATACCATCTCCGCTATTTTTAAGCACGATACTCTCTGGAGAAGAGATGAATTTGTAAGGAGCATCAGCTGGTAAAGTGAGTGTATCAATACGAGTCCAAAAGCCGTTCGGTGACTTTTGGTCTCGGTAGATTGCTAGAGCTTTATTGTCAACATTAGCAACCAGTAAAGTTTCCCCGCCGTATTCTGGAGAAACGAATAATCCGGGATCATTTTTCTCTCCTTCATCATTGGTGAGGATATCCACTTTACCTGTATCAGCGTTCATTCGAGCAATTTGACCAAGTTTTGCATCTTTTGGTCGGTATACAAACAAAAAATCAGCTGATACAGCACTCCACATACTCATCTGGTTATAATCAAACTCCTCGATATAGTGTAGTTCTTCTGGTTTGTCATTATTTATCCAGGCACATTTCGCGTTCCAAATTGGCCAGTTGTAAGTGAATGAAATTCGGGGTGATTTACCATCATTAAACCGACTAGGCATATTTCCATAGCAATCAAACGTTTGATTCGTCATTTGTGTAACTTTTGATTTGCCGTCTTCTAAACGAGCCAACCATTGTTGCATGAATCCTGCTTTATCTTCTTTTGTATAAACAATACAATCTCCTTTTTCATCCTTTGTCCATTCTGGCCCATTGGTTGAAAATTTCTTGCCACTTGGTGGACGGTCAAAAATCAAGCTAATGTTTTCGTCCATCAAATAATCTCGTCCACTCGCTGTTTTGAATAAGCCTGTTTCTGGATCAATATCCCCAATCCAAACTCTGTTTTGAATATCCTGGAAAACGACTTGATTGGTGTTTCGATTAAACTCAGGATCAATATAGGAACCATTGACTTCACCAACAATTGGAGCGTCAGGTAGATTTAAAGTGTGTGTTATTACAATTCCACGAGCAGAGTATTGAAAACTACTCAGAATACCTATCAACACTAACAAGCTAACTATTTTCTTACTGTGGTTTATCATTTTCTTCAAGCCTCCTGGACTAAATGTCCTTATTTAGATATCGTAATCTTTTGCTCTGTACTCTCCCAATCAACTTCTAATCCAAACGCTTCCGAAATAAAGCGGATAGGTACCAATGTACGACCTTGTAGGATAAATGGTGGGGATTCCAGAGTAATCTTTCGGGATGTTGTCTTGCCTTCCACCATTTCTTCAATCGTAGTCTCTGGATTGTTAAGTTGTAGAGTGATAGTAATAGAGCCTAAGTTAATCACAATCTTCTCGTTCGTAGAATCGTAAATTAGTTCTGTACCGGAAAGATAATCTTTGTTAAATTTGAACCAATCTACTTGCTTTGGATATATTTGTTTATCTATTATTTTAATTCCCGTTCTTGCTCTTCGTAAGTTTCCTCCTACATTAAAGAACACAAAAACTTCGTCTCTTCCCATATAAATTTCTGGTTCATATCTGTTTGCTAGTTGTCCATTGTCTATTCTACGTATTAATCTATTTGTATCAGTGCCTAATTCAATAAAATATATTGCCCCATCGGTAGCATTCAGGTAATCAGCACTATCAACAGCCAAGATAGTAAAATAGGTTCTACCATTGACCTGACATAATTCTGGTGAATAAACATATGGATGTCGCTTATCATCAGGAGTAAAAGAAAAAAATCTTTGATAACCATTTCCCAAATCACGATAGACGGCAATTTCTTTATTATCAGCTACACAAAGTATCATGAGTTCGTTATTGTATTCAGGTGCATTAAAAGCAATAATGTTCTTCTTGTAAACATTTGGCTCGTTGGTTAAATCTTTATATGTTTTTGTCTCTGTATAATATCTGGCGATTTCTGATTTTCCTTTAGAAATCACCCTTCCAAATATAAAATCCTCAGTTCCAGGAATCCACGAAGGAGCAAATGAGGCACCATTGAAGTTTGGTATAGGATTTATCTCAGTAGCATGATTTTCATCAGCCCAACGAGTTTGACCAGATTCTACTACTCCGGTAGAATACCGATAGACAAACTGTGTTGTAAGTCTTGAAGAATCCTGCCTAACAACGCCTTGTATGGCGCCCTCACCGTCTGGACTTGGAACATCAGTTAACTTAGTTATTTTGACTTTACCTTTTTCTAAGTTTTCAGCCCTCCAATATTGGATAATTCCATTACTATCGGGTTTTGAATAAAACACAGCCACTCCTTCTTTATCCAGTCCCCACTCTGGCCCATTGCTTGTTTGTGCTCTTGGGCCTACCGAAGCAATACCAGAATCCACTTGCAAATCGTAACCATCCTCTGACATAAAAAGCCCTGTTTCAGGATTTAAATTGGCAATCCAAACTCGATTCTTTTCTTGAGTGTTGGATTGGAACACCATCTGATTAACGGAGGATTGAAATTCAGGGTCTATATAAATAAGAGATGGATTGCCTACAGAGAGATCCTCAATAACAAAATTACTTACCTCTTTTTTTAAATTACTAATCGTTATCTTTTGCTCTTTGCTCTCCCACAGAACTTCTAATCCAAACGCTTCTGAAATAAAACGAACCGGTACCAGCGTACGACCTTGGTAGGTAAAAGGGGGAGATTCCAGGATAATCTTTCGGGATGTTTTCTTACCTTCTATGATTTCTTCGATGGTGGTCTCGGTATTGTTAATCTGGAGAGTAATGGTAGTAGTACCTAAGATAATCACTATCTTTTCATTGGTAGCATCATAATTTACGGTAGCAAGGATCGATTCTGCAATAAAACGTAGCGGAACAACCGTCCTGCCATTCTTGATCATTGGAGGAACCTCGAGTGGTTTGGATTTTCCGTTCACCAAGGCTGTTGACTTTCCAACCCAAAGCTCGATTAATATTTGTTTCGGTTTTGGTTTTTCTTGCCCTTTAAGCTCTTCTATATAGATTCTATTTCCATCTGGATCGGTAATCAGTAGACGGTTATCGCCTTCAACTTTTGCACCTTTGCTAATCAAACTTTCACGAATTAATTCTAAGTCTTTTACTACGAGAGTGATGGATCTAAGCCCAAGAGCATTTGGACCTTTCTCTGAATCATTGGATCTCGTTCCTGGAGGTTTAGAAAATTTAATTCGTCCTTTACCAGTTGAATATAAATACATTTTTGTATTAAAAGGAGCTGGCAAATTCCAAGGTTCAAACTCAGATAATCCTAGAACTTCTCCAAAGAAAGTTCTCTCTTTTGATTCATCGCTAACAGACATTCCCCAGGTAAATGTTTCGCTGGAAGCATCTTTTGGAATTCCCATAAGTTCAACTACATTTCCTTCAGGATCTCTAGTAAGATAAACGCTTTTCCCTTCAAAAGGTTTATCAAAACCAGCCCTTATAATTTGATCAGAAATAGCTTTTGGGTTTTTAAACCAAAGAGAGAACCATCGAAAACCATTAGAAGATAACATTTGATTAATAGGAT